>Ga0114906_1000828_pt1 | contig 16902 bp, 16 predicted proteins | sample MalvirDeepMed_M9_FD_89687 | JGI IMG/M metagenome (GOLD analysis project Ga0114906, IMG submission 89687) | Marine viral communities from the Global Malaspina Expedition - Malaspina viral metaG DeepMed_M9 | ecosystem: Environmental > Aquatic > Marine > Oceanic | place: Mediterranean Sea...
GACGATTCTGTAATAAATCTTAAGAATGCATCACATTTAGTAACTAAAATGTGGTGGGATGGGGACAACGTCATGGGGAAGATTGAAGTACTTGATACCCCTTCCGGAAGAATCCTTAAAGATCTCCTTAGATCAGGAATTAAATTAGGCATTTCCTCTAGAGGCATGGGCTCTGTTAAAGAATCAATGGGGAATCTTACGGTTGAAGATGACTTTCAATTAATATGCTTTGATATGGTGTCGGAACCTTCGACTCCGGGCGCCTATCTGGATTCTAATTTAGGTACTGGCACTCCCACAATGGCTGTTAATATGGCAGAGTCCCAGGAAAAAACAGCCAAATCAAACAACATTGATGGCTTGTTAAACGAGATACTGAATTAATAAGGAAAAAAGATGAAATACAGCCAAAAGCAGATTAAAACGGTTTTGAAGCCCTTAATAAAAGAGTGTATAAAGGAAGTTTTGTTTGAGGAACAAGGAGTCTTATCAAATGTCATTTCGGAGGTGGTTAAAGGTATTCAAGCTCCTATTCTCGAATCCACGTCGCGCCCTCCGAATATGGAAGATATACAGAAGATTGAGGAAGATAGAGAAAGGGCGGAAGAAGAAAGACAGAAACGCATTAAAAGACTCAATGAGTCGACAGGAATGAGCGTTTTTGAAAAAATACGTGCAGACGTTTCAGATAGTCCGCATACCTCTCCTTTGAAGGGCGTCGATCCTAATGATGCCGGCGTCGATATTGATGCTCTTGCAAAAATAGCCAATGGGAAGTGGAAACACTTAATTTAATTAATAATCAAGGATATTATAATGTCAAAAGTAGTCAACGTTGAAGTTACCTTAAGAAGTACGAAAGGAAACCAAGAAAGACTTTTAAAAAGGTTTATGAAGAAAGTTAAGAAAGAAAGAATTATAGAAGAGGTGAAAGACCGCCGACGCTTCGAAAAACCATCTGCCAAAAGACGGCGTTTAAATAGAAGAAAAAAAGAAAATGCAAGAAAAGCGAATACAGAAAGAAATAAGAAACTAAATATAAATACATAAAATCAATGGAGATTCTATAAATGGCAACACATACAAAATATAATAGCTGGGGAAGAACTAGAAGCCCCAAGAATTTAACCGGCACTCAGGGCGGCAAAGTTACACTAAGTAGTGCTTCGGATTTGCTTGGCATAACAGCATCAACCACAGGTTATGCCACTGAAAATCAAAGATATTTGCACGTATTAACAGAAGACAACCACGGCGCCTCCCCCGGAACTATAAAGGTGTATGGATATTGTCATGCTTTTCTGAGGTGGTTTGAACTCCCACAATCGTTCAAGCAGGTTGGTGCAAACAGTGCGCCTACAGCAGTGACTATACCAGCCCCAGCCGATAGTGGTCATGCGGATGCAGCCGATCTAACCCCGGATGAAAAAGAATATCGAACGTATGAAATACTTGGCATCGACCGGGTTGCGTTTGTTGGCTCCACCGCTGGAACCGATTGTTACGCCGCTTGTAGCACTTTTTAAAAACACACAAACATAATTTATAGGAGTTTACAGTCTTTTATAAAAAAAATACACTACTTATTAATAAGTTAACTTTATCCTAGGAGAAGAAAGAATGTCATCAATGTTGAATCAGGCTATCGTAGATGCCCAAGCTCTACGTGAAGCCGCTATTAAAAATGCAGAGACGTCTGTCATTGAGAAATATTCTGATCAAATTCGCGAAGCCGTAGAAACTATTTTAGAGCAGCCCTTTGAGCCTCCCTTACCCGGTATGGAAGGTGAAGAAGAGGAAGAGCCCGATGCAGGCATCGGCTCTGACCAGGATTTATTAGATCAAGCCCCTCTCGCTGCACTTGACGGCGAGAATCTATGTCCTTGTCCCGAAGAGGAGGAAGAGGTTGTCTTGAACCTGGATCTCGATGCACTTGAAGATCAAGTCGCAGCAATCGATGCAGAGGAAGAGGCTGGCATGCCCGGTCAAGAAGATCTAGCAATGGACATGGGCGCTGAAGCCCCCGAAGAGGAAGAAGAGGAAGCTTTATTCGAGAAATTAAGCCAACTAGATTTAACAGGAGCAATATTAGAAGAACTTGCATCAGATGCATCCGCGAAAGCAGCAGTAGATCTAAAAGAAGAGGTCTTAAGCGATATTCTTGAGTCCCTTACTGTATTAGACGAGCCTCAAAAATCCGGATGGCAAGGCGCCCCTGATGCAACACACGAAGAAGCTGCAGAAGTACATGCAGCTAAAGAAGCCGCAGATACCTCAGAAGAAAATGAGGATCTAAAAGAGCTTAGAAAGGCTCTTGATAAGATGGAAGAAAGCCAGAAATCACTTCAAAAGGTTCTAGAACAAAAAGAAGGTGATATTAAAACACTTAAGTCTGTTGTATATACATTAAAAGACAAAATTAATGAATCCAACACTCTTAATGCAAAATTAGTTTACACTAATAAGATTTTGACAAATGACTCCTTGAATGAGCGACAAAAAAATAGAATTGTCGAAGCTTTATCAAAATCAAACTCCGTTGAAGAAACAAAAACTATTTTCGAAACACTTCAGAACGCAGTGGGTACCTCTAGTAAGAAGCCGTATGAATCACTGAGTGAGGCTGTTAACAGAAATTCTTCAACAATGCTCTCGTCTGCTAAGAAAAGAAAACCAGCGAAAGATGATTATAAAGTCAGCGGTCGTTGGAAAGCTTTAGCAGGTATAGAATAAGACAAATTATCAATTAAACAAAAGGAGAATATAAAAATGTCTGTTTTACAAAAATTAACTGAAGGCATTGTCGACAGAAGTCTCAAACAAGAGGGCGCAGCCCTTCTTGAAAAGTGGGAACGTACAGGACTTCTTGAGGGCCTTTCAAATGACAATAAGAAAAATACAATGGCACGCTTGCTAGAAAACCAAGCCGCGCAGCTACTTAAGGAAGCTTCTTCCATGTCTGCCGGCGACGTCGAAGGTTTCGCGTCCGTTGCTTTCCCCATTGTTCGCCGTGTTTTCGGTGGACTCATCGCTAACGATCTCGTCAGCGTTCAACCAATGAGCCTCCCCTCGGGACTCATTTTCTTCATGGACTTCCAACACTCAAATACTCGCGGAGAATGGCGAGCTAATGAGTCAATTTACGGTGGTGGAGTTCTCGGTTCACAATTGACAGGCGGTGTCGACATCGGTGGCACTTTGGCAAAAAATGCTGAAAAAGGTTTCTATAACCTTAACAACGGCTACTCTTCGCCAACTGGTTCTGTCGCCCTTGCGGATGGTGGCGCCACAGCCACAGCTGCCGCATCCGACGGTGAACTGATTGACAAAGATGGCACAGACTTAGCTGCACCGGTGGGTGTTACCCCGGTTGCTATTTCGGCTCTTAGTGAAGCGCAGAAGAAAACATTGCGTTGGGATCCCGATATTCTGGCAGCTCCTGGCACAAATAAGGTTTATGCCACCGTTGCTAGACTTTCCGTTGCTGACATGAATACTCTCAACAAGGACAACATGATTGCTTGTACTCTTGTGAATCCTGATCTTTCACAACTGACCGACGCCGGCGCCACTGTTGACGTTATCCGTCGTCTTACCCACTTGGGATACAAAGATGTAAACAACGATATCGTCGCTGGTTCCAAAGCTCAGTACATTACATTCTACTGCATGGGACCCACAGCCGCGGACAACGATCACGCCGGCTTGGCAACAATCGTCTTCCCTCTTGCTGATTCGTTTACCACCGCAGATGCCCTCGGCGCTGTGAAGGGTACGGATCCATGGGGACTTGAAGGTGCATCCAACGCAGCTGGAGCCTTCGATGGTCTTTCCAAGGATGTTATCCCTGAGATTGACATCAAGGTCGACAGCATCGCTGTCACCGCGATTACCAAGAAGCTCAAAGCTAAGTGGACACCGGAACTCGGTCAAGATCTTAACGCTTACCACAACCTCGATGCAGAAGTTGAGCTTACTCAAATTCTCTCAGAGCAAATCGCTCTTGAAATCGATCGTGAAATCGTTAACGACCTTGTACAGGGAGCGCAAGCTGCCACGTACTACTGGTCACGTTCACCTGGTCTCTTTGTCCATAAGACTCTTGGTACAGAGCTTGGTGCTACAGCAGCTGCTCCGGATTTCACCGGAACAGTCAGCGAGTGGTATGAGACTCTTGTCGAGACAATCAATGACGTGAGCGCTCAGATTCACCGCAAGACTCTTCGCGGTGGAGCTAACTTCTTGGTGGTTTCACCTGAAGTTGCTAATATCCTTGAGTTCACATCTGGATTCCGTGCAAGCTTGACCGCTGACTCCGATAAGGGTACAGTCGGCGCTGTTAAGTCAGGCTCATTGAGCAAGAAATGGGACGTGTGGGTTGATCCCTACTTCCCGCGTAACGTTGTTCTTGTGGGTCGTCGAGGCGGCAGCTTCCTTGAAAGCGGCTATGTGTATGCTCCATACGTGCCACTCCAAGTCACTCCTACCATCTTTGGTACGGAAGACTTCGTGCCACGTAAGGGTGTCATGACCCGCTATGCAAAGAAGATGGTCCGTCCTGATATGTACGGTCTCGTCATTGTACGCGGACTTCTTGGTGAGAGTGGCGCAAGCTAATCACTGAGTGATCTTTAATGAAGCCCCGCCTTCGGGCGGGGTTTTTTTCATTCAAAAAAATGGATTTAAACATTTAGCAAGACTATTTAAATATAGATTACAATTGATAAGGCAGAAAGCCTTTTAAAAGGAGAAACGAACATGAGTAAATTAGGAAGATATAGTGCAGATAGAAAGAAGGTTGAGGATTTAACGGCAACTAAGACCGTCGAGGTTGCAGATTGCGGAACAATTTTCACTTTGAACTCTGCAGCTGAGTTCACCACCACTCTGCCTTTAGTAGCAGACGCAGGAAATGGTTGGTGGTGTAAATTTATTGTTAAAGCTGCACCCTCCGGCGCCGACTATATAATCACTGCCGCTGGAAGTGACACCATTGTTGGTGTTATTGTTACTGGTGCAGATGGTGCTGCCACCGACCAATCCGGTACTGGACAAGTAGAGTTTAAAGACGGCGCCGCCGTTGAAGGTGATCAATTAGAATTTGTTTGTGATGGAAACAAATGGTACGCTCTTGGACATTGCAATGCCGCGACTGGCATCGACATGAACACGTAATAAATAAAAGCCTTATCAAAAGCATCAAGCCTCATGTCCAAATGGACATGGGGTTTTTTGTTATATCTAAACAAACTCAAAATGTCGATATGCCAAAAAATTATCGCAGGTAATTTTTGAGATTTTTGACTATTTATTATCAACCAAGGAGACTCAAATGGGTAAACGACGTAAAAGACTAACAATGGCAAAATATGCCAAAAAATACGCTAGCGTGAGAACTGCAATTGCTAAATTAAAAGGCGTTACCAATGAGATTGTAGAAAATAATGTTGTAGTACCAGTCAGGGAAACAAAAGCTGAAGAAGTTAAACAGGAAGTTGTTGAAACAGTACAAGAAGTTGAGGCTAAACCAGTCATTGTCGATGAACAGAAAGTTGAGCCTGTTGTAAAGAAGAAAGCATCTAAATTTAAGAGAGCAAGGAAGCCTTCTAAAAAGAAATAAGCCATTCTTTGGAATACCCTTGGAGCTTTTGAATAAGGATAACTATTTATTCTTGCATAGGAGTGTATAATGTATGTCGGCACCAGTTTTAACCCCAAGTAGCGAGATAAGCACGGTTATCTTACCGGTTACCGGCAATTACACCAACGCTGCGAGTTCCACCTATTACGCTTTTGGGCTTTATTCAGATACCGGTTCGGATCTATATGATGCGAGCTTCGTCTCTGGCGCTTATGATCAAGTAGCATACACGTATAAGAAGCTCGGAGGCGACGTACTTGATATTGAACTAACTGAAGGTAATATTTATACAGCTTATGAAGAAGCAGTCTTAGAGTATTCATATATTGTTAATATTTACCAAGGAAAAAGCATACTTGGAAACGTTTTAGGTGATGTGACTGGAACGTTTGACCACGATGGAATGTTAACTGGAGAATCAGGCTTATCTGCTAGCCTTGCCGGTACGCACGTTGGTTTAAAGTATCCCAAATTTGACATTAACTATGCAAAAAGAGTGGGTGACGGAATCGGCTCAGAAGTTCCTGTTGGAGGAACAAATAGAGTTTATTCATGTTCTTTTGACACAACAGAAAGTCTTCAAGACTATGATCTGCAGGGTGTCATAGCCTCAAATTCTCTATCTTCATCGTGTGAGTTTTTTGAGAAAGTAGGAAACAACAAGGTTACTGTTAGACAAGTATATTATAGAACTCCGCATGCAATGTGGAGATTCTATGGATTTTACGGCGGATTGAATTCAGTTGGTAATTTGTCATCGTATGGTCAGTATGCCGATGATTCAACTTTTGATATTCTCCCTCCTTGGCAGAACAAGTTGCAAGCCATGGCTTACGAAGACGCAATTTACACAAGAAATTCGCATTATTCTTTTGAGTTATACGACAATCATTTGAGGATATATCCTTCACCCACCTCTATCTCCCCACTAACCGTATGGGTTAAATTCACTGTTGAATCCAGTGCGTGGGACGAGGACTCTGACCGTTTAAGAGGAACAGAAGGTATCAACAATTTGAATACCATTCCATTTGGCAATTTGCCATATAGAAACATAAACAGTATTGGTAAACAATGGATCCGCAGATTCGCATTGTCTGTATCTAAAGAAATGCTCGGACAAATTAGAGGAAAGTTCCAAGCCTTGCCAATACCTGGAGATTCTGTAACTTTGAATGCTTCAGATTTGCTTTCACAAGCAAAAGAAGAGCAGGAAAAGTTGCGTGAAGAGCTTAAGACAATCCTTGATGAGCTGACATACGACAAGGTTGCTGCTAGAGACAACGAAGTGGTTAAATCTGCAAATGAATTATTACAAAATGTGCCAAATGGCGTATTTGTCGGATAATGGAGGGTTTAACTAATGGCTGACAAAAATAAGTGGTCTCAACCTTCTACACCACCACCTCCTTTGTTTGTAGGACAAAAGGAACGTGATTTGGTTAAACAAGTTAACGATGAATTAATTGAAAGAGTCATTGGGCAACAAGTCTTATATTATCCAATTGATATAGAAACAACAGATTTTCATTCTCTATACGGAGAGGCAATAAAGAAGAACTTCCTTCCTCCTGTGCGTGTATACGCATTAGTTGAATGGGAAGGAGTTGAAACAACAACAGATTCATATGGTTTGGACAAAATGGCTTCAATTGTTGTACATTTTCACAAGAGAAGGTTAACCGCAGATCAGGATTTGTACGTTCGCGAAGGTGATTTTGTTTTATACGGAGAAAATTATTACGAGATAGTTACTCTAAAGGAACCAAAAGAGATTTTTGGACAAGCGGATAAAAGAATGGAAATTAGCGCAAAATGCATAAGAGCAAGAAAGGGATTATTCGATGGCACCTAAAGATTATTCATATACAGAAGTAGAAGATCCTTCGATTGTTAATGAAGAAGAATTCATGCCTTCATCTATTGAAGACATTGATAAGGCTTTATATGATCATCTTAACGATAGCATGAAAATATCTTGTACGACAAATAAGGGATGGGAGAAAACACCAGTTATTTGGGTTTCTCCTGAGCGAGCTGTGCATAGTAAAAGAAAAAAGGAATTGCAAAGTAATCAGGATTCTTTTGTCTGGCCGGCTATTACAGTTGAGAGAACTAGTTTTACAAAAGACTTAAATCGCAAAGGCGGTGTTTTTGGTCCATTCAACACTTCTGACGGACCCGCCGGCGGCGTTATAACTGTTGCAAGAAAGATAAAACAAGATAAAACCCAAAATTTTGCCAATGCAGACTCATTGCGGCTAAATAAACAAGCCAATTTTCCTACTATTGCTTCAGGCAAAAAGAATAAGAAAGTTGTTTATCAAACAGTTACAATGCCATTGCCTGTCTACGTTGATGTTACATATTCAATAACTTTGTTTAGCGAATACCAACAACAGATGAACGAAATGATGAGCCCTTTTATTAATCTGGGAGGGGCAATAAACTATTTTGCAATTCACAGAAATGGGCACACATATGAAGCTTTCGTTCAACAAGAATATTCCAGTGAAAATAATGTTTCACAATTATCGGAAGAAGAAAGGAAATACAAGACAAAAATTGACATTAAGGTTTTAGGGTATATAATAGGTAATGACAAAAATGATGAAAGACCAAAAATGGTATATAGAGAGAACACCGTTGATGTAAAAATTGGTCGCGAACGGGTGGTCCTAGGAGATACTCCTGATTTTAAAACAAAAACCACGTTCCGCAGCTAATTAATTTAACTTCTTCCGGATTTTCGTTCTTATTGTTACTATTTACTAAAGAAATTACATTAAACTCGTTAGTTTATCAGAAAATGCTATACTACTCACGACAAGGAGGCTTTAACTAATGTCAGTCAAGAAATTCAAGTTTGTATCACCGGGAATTTTTCTAAATGAGATAGATAATTCTCAACTTCCAAAATCTCCTTTAGATATTGGTCCACTTTTTATTGGTCGCACCCGCAAGGGACCAGCAATGAAACCAACTGTTATCGAATCTTTTTCAGATTTCGTGGAAACTTTTGGTAATCCTGTTGATGGAACAGAAGGTGGAGACCTTTGGCGTCGTGCAGGAGGCTCTGCAGTTGCTCCAACATATGCCGCATATGCAGCTCAAGCATGGTTAACAAATAATTCTCCCGCAACAGTCGTGCGCTTGTTGGGTCGTGAACATACCAGTGCCACCGCTGCCGGTAAAGCAGGTTGGTGGACAGCCCAGGTTGCTGACCAAGATACTCAGTCTACACACGCTGTAGCGGCAACTGCCGGCGGCGCTTTCGGGCTGCTTTTGCTTGATTCATCTTCTTACGAAAAAATGGGCGAAGCCGTAAACTCCGCCGTGCCGCTCCCACAAGGTGAGACCGTCGAAAGAGGAGAGATTGCAACTGGCTCATTGGCTGCTATTTGGTATGTCGACCAGGGAACTGTTGAGCTTTCAGGTGCTCTTCGCGGTGCCACTGCAACAGAGGCACAAGCTAGAACAGGCTCTGCTGCGCTTATTCAAAACACTGGCGCTGATAAAGAATTTGTGGTACAAATCAAAGACAGTGCGCACGCATTGGTAGAAACAGTAACATTTAACTTTAATCGTAATTCTTCAAGATATATTAGAAAGGTTTTTAACACAAACCCAACTCTTCTTAACTCTAGTACTACTCAAACATCGCAAATTAAGAATTATTGGCTAGGTGAAACCTTCGACCGCATGGTCGCTGACAATATCCAAAGTGGTTCAGTTGCAGGCGACATGTACGGAATGATCGTCGCCCTTCGGGACGACGGTGGGACGAATCAGATTTCAAACTTTAGAATGGACGCTCAAGCAGCCAAAACCCCATGGGTCAAACCACAACATTTAGGAAGAGAGGAAGAGATGGAAGCTTCATTGCTGCCTAACCTCTTTAGACTTGTTTCCCACCTAGGTGGGCAACATGACATGCACAGCGTCAAGGTCTCTATTACAGATATCAAAGCTTCGACAAGCATCGAAAATGAATTTGGAACATTTGCTGTCCTAGTCCGTAAAGTTAGTGACACTGACAAAAGACCGGTTATCCTTGAAAGGTTTGGTAATTTGAACTTAAACCCAGCTTCTCCAAACTACATTAAGAGAAGAATTGGTGATCGGTACCAAGAATTCGATTCTACTTCGCGAAGAAATAAAACTTATGGAGAATACGATAATAACTCAAAGTATTTCCGTGTTGAGGTTGACGAAGACCTCGATGGTGGAGCATATGATCCGGCATACCTTCCATTTGGCTTCCAGACACCTCCATCCTGGCGCTCCTTTTCTTTCCTTGGGACGGGCTCCGTTCATAATATTGGAGATTATGATCATCAGAGCGGTGACGCAACTGCTCAAGCCACAACCGGACAGTGGATTGCAGGAGCTGAAGCATTATACACTCCCATTACTGCTTCGCTTACTAATGAAGCTGGAGCGCTGTACTTCCACTTAGGTGCAACAGGCTCTGAGTCATTGGAGCCATTCTACCTCACAGCAAGTATTAAAGCTCCGTCAATCGCACTTAGAGCAAATAGCTCTGACGGTGGTTTCACAAAACCAACGGACGCATATTGGGGATTTGACACCGGTCGTTCAGTATCCGACTTGACTTTCGATGAAAGCAACTTGGACATTGTTCGTCCTAAGCCAACCGGGTTTAATAGTTTAACTTTTACCGCAGGTACAGCCCTTACGCAAAATATCCATCATCACCAGTTCTTTACATTGGATGACCTTTCCGGTTCCGGAACAAATGGTAACATCAATCCTCAGAAAGGAGAAGCCGCTACTTGGGTTTCTGGCTCCCGCGCCCTTACAGCTTCAATTTCGTCGCTGTCGACTGGGTCTACAGATGGATATAAGGCGGTCCTTAACGCTGGATTCAACAAGTTTACGATGCCTGTTTTCGGTGGGTTTGACGGGCTAGACATCAAAGAGAAAGACCCGTTCCGCAATTCACAATGGACACTCGGCGCAACAACATCAGAAACCGATTACGCCTTTAATAGCGTAATGGAGGCTATTGATTCTGTTGCCGAACCAGAAGACGTGGAATACAATCTGTTATCTGTCCCAGGTGTTACGTTTGACACCCTCACTGACAGAGTTATGGAAGTCGCTGAAACTCGCGGAGACGCACTAGCTGTTATTGATATTCCTCAAGTATATACAGCAAAATCGGAGAATACTTCGACGTTCAAAAATAGGTTAGGGTCAGTCGGAGCAGCAGTTGATGCTCTTAATGACCGTAATATTAACAACAACTACGCATGCGCATATTACCCATGGGTCCAAATTAAGGATACAGTCCGTGGCTCTGTGGTGTGGGCACCCCCATCAATTGCAGCAGTCGGCGCAATGTCATTTAGTGATCGTCGCTCTGAGCCATGGTTCGCACCGGCTGGATTTAACAGAGGTGGACTCTCCAACGGCGCAGCAGGCATACCAGTTATTTCCGTGACAGAGAAACTTTCTGCAGCTGATAGAGATGACCTTTACGATGCTAGAATTAACCCAATTGCTAGCTTCCCGGCAGAAGGAATCGTCATCTTCGGACAGAAAACATTGCAAGTTGGAGCTTCTGCTCTAGACCGCATTAACGTCCGTCGACTTATGATTCTTATCAAAAAGCAAATTTCAAGAATGGCTTCTAGAGTTCTGTTTGATCAGAATGTACAAGTTACATGGAATAGGTTCCTGGGAATGGTCGAGCCCTTCTTAAGAAGCGTACAAACTAGATTGGGCTTGGAAGACTTCAGGGTTGTGTTAGACGCAACAACGACAACGCCTGACCTAGTTGACAGGAACATCATGTATGCCAAGATTTACCTGAAACCAGCTAGATCAATCGAGTACATTGCAATTGATTTCAACATTACTCGATCAGGCGCAGCATTTGAAGACTAAAAACAATAAGCATACTATTTATAAATATATTAGCGAGTAACATCGTATAAAAAAGGAGAAAACAAAAAATGCCATTCTGGAATGATACAAGTACACACGTTCCTTCACCAAAAAGAAATTATCGTTGGTTGTTATTTCTTGGGGGAATCCCACAGTGGATCTGCAAAAAGGTAACGAAGCCAGCTATGTCTCTTACTGAAGCAGAACACACCTATTTAAACCACAAGTTTTATTACCCTGGTCGAGTGGAATGGCAAACAATCGACGTGACATTGGTCGACCCAGTTAATCCTGATGCTGTACAAACACTCGATGATATACTTAATAAGTCTGGTTATGCTCCCCCCGACGACCAAAATCAAACTCTTACAGTTTCAAAAGGACTGGCAGTCGGCGCACTTGGTAAAGTTGTCATTCAACAACTCGGTGTAAACCCAACTGATCCCGGCTCTCTTGCTATGAAACCAGTTGAAGAGTGGCATTTATATAATGCATGGATTAAGGACTTCAAATACGGGGAACTCGATTACACTAGTGATGATTTAACAGAAATTACCTTAACATTACGATATGACTATGCTAAGCTTAATAACAGAAATAAATCAGCATTAGCACCGCTAGATCCGCAAGCAGGTCATCCTGCAACCAGCACTATTGGTGACGAATTTTAAAATTAAGAGAGGTTTAGATGACAATTCGTGATAATGACGAGCGAACAGGCGCCCGTCAAACTGATGAGGCTCCTGCTGCTGCAGTCGTGCCTCCAACTCCACCCAGTACCGGCAATCCTGTTGGGCTAACCTTCGTTGTTCCAACTGATTTTGTTGAAATACCTTCGAGAGGAAAGTATTATCCGGAGAGCCACCCTCTTCACAATCAGACGACAATTGAAATCAGGCATATGACTGCCAAAGAAGAAGATATTCTTACTAGTCGCACTCTCCTCAAGAAAGGAGTCGCTATTGACAGAATGCTGCAAAATATTATTGTTGACAAGCGAGTTAAACCAGCTACATTGATTATAGGCGATAAGAATGCTATTATTGTTGCAGCTAGATCCTCTGCATATGGTTCTGATTATACTACTAGAGTCACTTGTCCTTCGTGCAATACTGTAGGCGAGCATTCGTTTGATTTAGAGCATGTAAATTATATACATCCGGACGACAACGAAACGGAGGAATTTACTGCAACAGAAAATGGTACATTTATCTTAACTTTGCCAGTAACTAGCGTTAACGTTGAAGTTCGCTTGTTGACAGGGAAGGATGAAGCCTGGTTGGCAAAAATGACTGAGAACAAGAAGAAACACAAGCTTGGTGAATCGCTGTTAACAGACCAAATGAGACTTTTCATCACCAGCATTAATGGTGTAACTGATAAAGCTCAGATTAATGGTTTCATCGACGCCATGCCGGCAAGGGATTCTAGATATTTAAGAGGATCTTACAATAAAGTGGTTCCAAATGTAGATTTAACGCAAGAATTCGGGTGCGATTCTTGTGGGGTCGAGACCCAAATGGAGGTTCCGTTCACCACGGACTTTTTTTGGCCTAAGTCCTGACTACATGGAAAGTGTATATGAGCACTTCTTCCTGCTGAAGTATTACGGAGGATGGTGCTTAACAGAATCATACAGTTTACCAATCGGACTCCGCAATTGGTTTCTTCAAAGGTTAGAAAAACAACTATCGAAAGAAGCAGAGCAAGTAGAAGAAGCTAAACGTAAAAGTAAACACAAAAGATAGTCAGGGTATAAAGGCATACCCTGGCTTTTTTATTTTTTTTTACTAATTACAATAGCATACAAGTAATTACTTCTTGGAGACATACAAATGGAAAATCAAATTCTAGAAGAGGATCAATTACAGGAAGTTGTTATTGATCTAAATGTTAAAGAAAACGGTCAGTTGAATGAAAGTTGGCTTAGCATGTTTGGTGGTTGGATTAAGTGGATTATGGACGGAATGTTCAAAAACCTTCCTAGAAATGTAAAGGTAACAGGCACAAAAAGTCAAGTTAATAGTTTTGTCAAGGCACTATACGGAGAAAAAAAGTATATCGATACTGCCGTTAAACATGGTCTTAATGATCCGAGAACCTATAAAAACAGATATACACTTCAGAAGTCAACACGCGAGTTTGAAAGAAAAACAGGTCTAAAATGGCCGTTTAAATAAGGAAACCTCTTTAAATGGCAGACAACAAAGGACCAACTGCAGATCAATTAGCCGAACAGCTAAAGGCTCAGAAAGCACTTAACGCAGCGCAAGAGAGTTATCTAAAACTCCTTGAACAATCCAAGAGCATTCAAGAACTTCAAGAAAAGGCAGCTGCACGATCTTTGCAGACACAACAAGAGGTGGCAGATAACGTTGCAAAACAGTATAAAAATGCTTTAAACAACAATCAGGCAATTGAAACCCGCCAGCAAATTGCGGAGCAATTAGCCAATGAGTCGGCAGAACAATATAAAGCCCTCTTGGCAAATCAAGAAAAAGAAGAACAGGCATTCAAAAGGCTAGCCAAAGAACGCACCGCTAACCTAGAATTACAGCTGTCAAAACTTGAGCAAAAGGGCAAGAAAGAAGGAGGTCTCGGAAAAGAAGACGCCAAACGCTTTGCCTCAACGCTTCGGCGCCTTAACGAGCACAATAAAGCAAAAGAAGAGTTTCTTGAATACCAAAAAGATCAACTCGACAAAGCCAAAGAACTAGCTCAAGCCCAAAGCGATTATAACGATGGGCTTAAAAAGATTAATAGCTCCACAGATAGCTGGGCGAACAAACTAACAGGCGTAACTGCTAATAGTTTCAATAACAGTATATTTAAGTCGATAGGTCACATGGGCGGCTTCGCCAATGCACTTGGACAAGTTGGAAGACAGCTTGCAACCACGTTCAATCCAGCCAATGTGGCAGCGGGTCTATTACAGAAAATTGGCGAATCGACATTGTATATGGTCGGCGCAACAGACTCCGCAAATGCTTCTTTCTATAAAGCCACAGGCACCGCAGATGCATACGAAGCAACTATCTCAACAGTACGCGAAGAAGCTGCTTCTTTCGGTGTTAACATAGATGAGGCTGGAGCGGCTGTAACAGAGCTTTTCCAATCAATGAGTCAATTCAGCGAATTAACTAAAGAAGCTCAAGTAGAAGTTGCCTCTTTCTCCGCAACAATGTCAGAATTGGGAGTTTCAAATGCAGTTACCGCACAAACATTTGACCTTTTAACTCGCGGACTTGGAAAAACCACAGATGAAGCCATGGCAATGTCTGCAGAAATTACTAAATCTGCTCAGGCTATAGGAATATCTGTTGGCAAGATGCATGAAGACTTCAACGCAGCGCTGCCAACATTAGCTGTATACGGAGATAAAGCGATTGAAGTTTTCCAGGGCTTAGCAGCTGCCGCAAAGAAGACCGGTATTGAAACTTCTCGGTTATTAGACATTGCTTCACAATTTGATACATTTGACTCTGCTGCTGAATCTGTTGGTCGATTAAACGGTATTTTAGGTGGCAATTATCTCAACAGCCTAGAAATGGTCAATATGACCGAAGAAGAAAGAATAAGAAAGATGATTGAAGCCACCCAAGCTACTGGCAAGTCGTTCAATCAATTAGGAAGATTCGAGCAAAAAGCCATTGCTGCAGCTGTTGGAATCACAGATATGGCAGAAGCCAACAAAGTATTCGGAATGAGCCTGTCAGAGTATGATACAATGGTGGACAAGGCGAAAGCTGGAGCAATGTCTCAAGAAGAGATGGCAGAACAAGCAGATAAAGCAAGAACTGCGAACGAAAAGCTTCAAAATATCATGCAATCGCTAGCAATTGCCGTGCAACCCATTGTTAATGTATTCCACTTTTTATTGGATATTATATTGGGCATTCAAGAGATTATGGGTCCGTTCTTTGCTCCAACCTTAGCTTTGCTGGCTGGGTCTTTTCTATATTTAAAAGTTCAGACGATGCGTACTACAGCCGCACTGGCGGCGCACTCCAGAGCAATGGTAATTGATACAGCATTAAAATCTGGTGCTGCAGGGAAAAACAAAGCTTTGATGATATCAGAGCTTGCCAGAATGAAAGCAAAAGGTGTCGGACTGGGTATGCTTTCTGCTGATACAACTGCAGAGTTGGCAAATGCAAGTGCCAAGGGTACCAGTAGTGGGATGACACTAAAACAAATATTGACCGACAAAGTGAGTATAGGCACTAAAATAACAAAAACTGGAAAATTAATATCAGAAACAGCGGCTACTTGGCTCAATACTTTAGGAATTGGGGCTAACACCACGGCTGAAAAGACAGGTATCTTAGCCAAAATCCAAGCCATCGCCGCAGGGGCAGTTAAGCTAGCCGGTACAATCGCCTTGACTATAGCAGAAAAAGCTTTAACTGTGGTAGTATATGCTGGAGCCGCAGCATGGACAGTCCTTAAACTTGTGTGGGCAGGTATGGCTGCTGTAGCTACCTGGCTTGGCACTTCTCTCGGATTGGTCACCACCGGCGCTAGCGGTGTTGCACCAGCAGCCATACCTGCTGCAGCCGGAATCACCGCCATCGCAGCTGCCGCAAAAGCTGGATCTGTTGGATTAGGCATCCTGGCTCTCGTCGCGCTAGCGTTGGGCGCTGCTTTCTTAATGATGGGCTTTGGTGTCTACCTAGCGGCTATGGGTATCGCTGAAATTGCCAAAGGCGGGCTCGAAGGTATGGTTGCCCTTTACGGTTTAACCGCCGCCATGTTTCTTCTTGTCGGCGCAGCATTTGCTCTCGCCTTCGCCGGTCCTATGGCTTTATTTGGTCTTGGATTAATGGCTATAGGATTCCTCCTCTTAGCAGCTGCCCTATTCTTTATTAGCACTGATGATTTGCAAGCAATAGGAATGATATTTGCCGGCTTTAAAAATCTCGGCGACGCTGCAGAAAATATTGTGCTTGTTACCCTTGCCTTGGGCGTCTTTTTAAGTGTTGCAGAAGATCTTGGCGAGGAAGCTGAAAATATAGCAGATGCTCTTGGTTCAATTTCAGCATCCTTTTGGTCACTTGGTTTTGCCATGTTGTTTATGGATATGGAGAAATTCACTAAAATAACCAGCCTCTTCGCCTCTTTAACTACATTATCAGCAAATAACACTGCACTATTGCAAACTGCATCTGCCATCACTGCCATTGCTGACGCAATAGACAGAATGCCTGTTTTTGGCTCTTTAGCACTCAGCTTTTTATTAGAAGATTTAAAAGACTTTGGAGAAGTTGGTTCAAGTATTGCAATGCCAATGAAAGCAACTACACAATTTGTGCAAACGGCTACTCAAGTTGAAGAAAAACACGTCGAAA
>Ga0114906_1000830_pt1 | contig 16859 bp, 20 predicted proteins | sample MalvirDeepMed_M9_FD_89687 | JGI IMG/M metagenome (GOLD analysis project Ga0114906, IMG submission 89687) | Marine viral communities from the Global Malaspina Expedition - Malaspina viral metaG DeepMed_M9 | ecosystem: Environmental > Aquatic > Marine > Oceanic | place: Mediterranean Sea...
ATGTTAATTATGATGAGATTAATGGTAAAAAGAGAATAATAATAACGAGGTATAAAGATGAGTAAAATAAGTGATTACGAGGCAAATTTCCTTGAATCTATGGGTAGGGATTTAGGGTATGATAGTGATAATCTACCTGAGATTAAAGATATAGAATTAGTTATTACCTACAATATTCCTGTATGGGAATACAATGGTATGACAAAGGAAGAATATTATAAATAATTAATGCGAGTGGAGAGCTGTAGGGTGACCACAGACGGGGCGTAACGTGTATCTAGGTTTGTTTTCATTCCTAGTCCTTTCAGTACAGGTTTTTTGGTTATTGTTATTTCCTGTACTCGTCTTTTTTGACACTCGCATACATTTTAACAAAACAAAAGGAGAATAACATGTCAAAGTTACATGACAAATTCGCTGATTTTTTAAGCGAAATAGAACAGATGGAGAAAGACAACGAGAAGTTAACGGAAGATATTCAGAAGTTAGAGCAAGAAAAATCTGATGGATATAGTAAGTTTGATACAAAAACTCATGCACTTATTAAAAGAGAAGACTTGAGAGACCTATCAGAGCAAATAGAAGATGCTGTAAGTGATATTAATTCTGCAGAAAATTATTCAAATGATATGTATGGTCAAGCAGAAGAAGTAAATAGTAATTGTAGTTATGCTAGAAAAGCAGCAGAAAGAGCAAGTGAAGCAGTTGATGACATGCTTGAAGATAAAGGAGATGAGTAGTGAATATATTTGATTGGCTTATGTTTACACTAATGGTAGTTTTAATATATTCTACAATAATACAAGGGAGGTAAAATGGATAAAACAAATAAAAATATAACAGTATTATATTGTCTTGCTGTTATGTTTACAGTTTGGTGTACTTGGAACTCAGTTAATAGTGGTGGTTACATTATTAAGTTAAACGAGTATAGGACTGAAGTACATTCATTTCAACGACAGGTGGCTAGTCTCATTGATAAGGTTGATGTATTGATGCAACGAGACACAAACGTGATAGTGAAAGATGTTAAGCAATCTGTTGAAGAAACAATAAAAGAAGAAGTGCAGTAATGAGACACTTTCAAAGGAGCTAATATCATTGAAACTGTAAGTCGTGGACATGTAGTGGTGAACGCAAGAAGTAGCTGTGAAGCTCCTTTGAATTAAACAGAAAGGGGAAAAATGGATTTAGTTAGTAGATTACTGAAAGAACTTAGCTCAAATGATAAGGATAGCATTTATTTGCGTGAAATTGCCTTATTAATGGAGCAAATGGATGAACTTAAGGCAAAGCTAGAGGTGAAAGAAAACCTCATAAAAAACTACCAAAAAGAGCTTCAAAGACAAAAGTTGGATAAATTGACATAAAAATAACACTTGATATATTATATTAAGTATATTATATTTTATAACATATATAGGAGATTATAACAATGAGTAACGAGACAACAGTTACACAGATAAAAAATATTGATAAACTTATCTGGCGTAAATTTAGAGCAAAATCAATAATGAATGGTTTTGATTCAGCAAACGAATGTATGAATGAGTTAATAAGACTGTTTGCGAGGGATAAGATTAATGCAGTTAAAAAGTAGTCCTATTGACATTGAGGGTATTTATGAAGAATACATTAATGAAAAGCAAGAAGAAAACAGAATTAAAAGATATGAGGGGAAAGAAAGTTGGTATCACGCAAGTGGTGCAGGCTCTTGTTCAAGGAAATTATACTTCGAATCAGTTGAACAATCTGAGCCAACAAATCCAATAGATAGCAGAACTAAAAGATTACTAAAACTAGGTAATATTGTGCATGATGATATTCAAAATTCTCTTACGCACACACGCTATAATAAAGTACATAATAGTAACATACTAGAAAGTAATAAAGAAATTAATAATAAAGAAAAAAGTGTTGAGTTTCATACTGAGGGGGAACTATCTATACCTGAGCTTAATGTTAGGGGGCATTACGACATTATTGTTGATGATAAAACAAAAGATAGAAAAGTTTATCTGTATGATATTAAGACTTGTGGTGGGTATTCATGGTCATTGAAATTTGGTAGGAAAAAACAATTCAATCCATCAATACATTATGAGTTGCAATTAGGAACATATGGATATGCAGTAAAAGAGAAATTCGGACAATTAGATGGTATGTATTTGTATTACTATAATAAAGATACATCTGCAATGAGGGCTGTAGAAGTACCGTTGACATATGTGTCTAGAGCATACCTCTTTTGGAGGAATTTAAACGATGAACATAAAATGGGATTACCAGGATTTAAAGTTGGCATATCGCCTGTTCAGAAATGGCAGTGCAACTATTGTCAATTTAAAGACCATTGTAATCCACCAACATAATATGAGAGATGTAAGACCCGAATGTCCTAGCAGAGTATTGCCGAATGACCTAGGCAGTCTTTCATATAAACATAGGAGAGTAAAATGAGTAACACAAAACAAAACACATTCAATAAACTCTTCAAGACAGATGTTAGTAAATATACTCAAAAGAAAGGTAAGTTTACATATTTGTCTTGGGCGTATGCAGTTCAAGAACTTAAGAAGGTTTGTCCAACTGCAAGATGGGGAGTAACTAAAGCTGAGGATGGTTCACCATTCTTTAAAACAAGTTGTGGGTATTTTGTAGAGGTTTGGGTAGATGTTGATAATGTTTCCTTATCACAAGTACATCCTGTACTAGATAATAGAAACCAACCAATAGAAAATCCAAATTCTTTTCATATAAATACTAGCTTACAGAGAGCTTTAGCAAAATGTATAGCATTACATGGTTTAGGTTTATATATATTTGCAGGAGAAGATTTACCTGAGCCTGATGCGTTAACACCAAAGGAAGAAGAAAATCTCTATGATTTTGCTAAACCTTTAGGTAAGAAATTTATTGATGACCTAAAGGCTAAAGTTTCAAAGATGGAGATTAATACTAATAACTACGAAAACTGCATGAATAAGATAGATGAAATGTCACATGAAAAACAAGCAGTGAAAGGAGAATAAGATGGCAGAAGTAAATGATATGTTTGACGACATAACAAAAGAGCAGAGCTTTTATAATCCTAACGCTAAGAAAAGTAAAATAAAATATGTACCTTTAGTAAAAGGCGAGTACTTTGGGCATATAGTTGAAGTTACTACTAAGGTGTTGGATGTAAAAGGTGGTAAGTATAAAGCAAGGCTGTATAACTATGTTGTAGAGTCTTCTATAGAAAACGCTGATAAGATGGCAGTAGATGAAGAATCACAAAAACCTGTTAAAGTAGGGGATTCTTGGGTAGGCAAAAAATTCAGAGGAAATCTTTGGAGATTTTTAGAACCAAAAGAAGGCGATAAGTTTGAATCAAATTCTGAAGGTAATACGGCATACTTAAGATTCTGTGAAAACGTTGGTAAAGAGTGTCCTAAAGAAACCAAATCAATAGATGGTCAAGATGTAGAGGTACAATTACTACCAACTCTATCTACTGAGGATTTTCTAGGGCAACCTGTGATTGCATTTGTGGATAAAGGGAGACCTTTTAAAAACAAAGAAGGAGAAACAAAGCAGTACTTTGATTGTAAGTTCTGTAAGAAATGGGAAGATGGTAAGAAAAGAGACATATCAAGTGGAGGAAGTAATGAGATACCATTCTAGGACAAAGATAAGACCTATGAAAAGTATGCTTATAAATATACTGCATAAAGTTGGAGTTAGACCTAGTAAACTTGTAAGTATGTTTGGAGTGTCGAGAGCTACTATTTATAGACACTTAAAAAAAGGAGAGTAAATGAAGAACGTATGGATTATAATACTATTATCCTTGTTTGCATTTTCATGCGAGGAAGCTCCATCTTCAGAACCTGTAGAAGAAGAAGAGCTTATTAACGAATAATAGATACTAAACAAAACAATGGGTATATGAGAGCTTTATTGTGGGCTGTCGGACTCATATGCCCTTTGTGAAAGGAAGAATTGTGGGTTTAAAAGATAGAAAAAAAAGATTTAAAGGTAGTGAATTAGTACCAGGAGTTAAAAGAATTTGAAAAATGGTGGAAATAATTAATGAATAAAAAACTACTTAAAGAACTTAAAGATTTAACAATACCTAAGCCTGTTAATCTTTTTCCTACAACTTTTTTTGTTTTAGCAAACAAAGCTCATACTAAAAACAATGAAAGCTTAATGAAATCGATTAAGAATTATAGAATTAAGAATAAAAGAGGTCTCAAAAAATCTAATTATGGGGGGTATCATAGTGAGCAAAATATACAGCATTTAGATAAATTTAAAACAATAACATTAAAACTTATAAATTCATATGCAGCTATAGTGTCTATGTATTTTGGAAGGGAGTGTATTAAAAATACTGAAAACTATAAATGTATTAAAGGAACTTTAGAAAGTATGTGGTTTATGGTAAATGGTAAAGGTCATGCTAATACAATACACTCACACCCAAGAGCTTGGATGGCCTGTTCATATTATATTAGTTTACCTAAAGGTAATAATTACATTTACTTTCATGACCCAATTCAAGCAAGAAAACAAGATGCTGATTATGCCAAGTGTACATCTGTAGTTGAGATACAAGAAGGAGATGCGATTTTTTTTCCAGGATGGTTTGAACATTCTGTGCCACCAAATCTATCAAAAAAAAACAGAGTAGTAATATCGTGTAATTTTAGAAAACCAAGTTTTATATCAAAGATAAAGGAGAAAGCAGATGGGTAGAGCAATACAGATGGAGAAAGACATTGATATGTTAAAAAGTAAAGTTGAAAAACTTGAGAATATAGTAAGAGGTATGACTCATACTATGTCAGAAACAAAACATATTGATATAGTTGAAGAAACAAAGGAGAAAACAGATGGCAAGAAAGAAACCAACGATGAAGGAAATGGTAAAAGTAGTGGAAAATCTAATAAACGAAAGTCGGTATCTTCTTCAAAGAATAGCAAATCTTGAATTTCTAGTTGATTGTTATTTTGAACTAAAAGACGAAAAAGGAGACGTAAAGAAATATGTTGAACAGAGACTTGAAAAGCTTAATAAGGACAGAGCTAGCAGTAGTAAGCGTGACAACGGACAACAAAAAGTTTCTAAATGAATATAAGGCAATAATTCACGAGAGTGGATTGGAAGACAAAAGAAAACAACAAAGGAGTTGGGAATCAATGAAAGATAAAATAGCGAGATTTGTATTGGATGTGTTAAAAGAAAATAGATGGGGTATCTACTTTAAAAGTGAGCCAATGCAAGTATTACCTGTTAAGGATTCATCATCAACTTTATTTAAAGTTAATGAAGTAAACTTAGATGAATTTGAACAGACAATAAAATCACGAATTGACAAAGAATCAGAAAGGAGCAGTGAGTGTCAAGAGAATCAGGCCACAAGCAAATTACAGACAGACAAAGAATCATCGACTGGTACCGAGAGGATGTTAGACGATACAAAGGAATGATAGGAAAAGAAACAGAATATGGTACTATAGTCACAACAAGGCTGATTAGAAACATAGAAAGCAGAATACAAGAACTAGAAGATAAGGAGAGAATGGATGATATTGGAAGGGGATTGTCTTAATAAAGTAGAGGAAATATCTTCCAAAAGTATTCAAACAGTAGTTACATCACCTCCCTATTGGGGATTAAGAGATTATAACAATGATGGTCAGTTAGGACAAGAATCATCACCAGAGAAATTTGTCTTTAAATTAACACAATTATTTAGTAAAATTAAGAATGTTTTAAAAGATGATGGGACTGTTTGGGTAAATATCGGAGATACTTTTTTTGGAGCTAAAGGTGGGCATTGTGATAGTGATAATAGTATTACTAATAATGAAACTGGCTCTGAATATAGACAACGAAGAAAAGCACCACCAAAACACAAATACTTAAAAGATGGCGATTTAGCAGGTGTACCATGGATGTTTGCTACATCAATGAAGAAAGATGGATGGTATCTAAAACAAGATATTATATGGCACAAACCAAATCCAATGCCTGAAGCTGTTAATAACAGATGCGTTAAGTCGCATGAATACATATTCCTATTTACCAAAAAGAAACAATACTACTTTAATGCTGAGGCAATAGCCAAACCTAAAGTAGATGGAAATGGATATGTAAGAAAAGGTAGCGTATGGACTTTTAATACAGCTAGCCTTAGCGAAGCACATTTTGCAGTATTCCCAGAAGAACTACCAGCAACATGTATTAAAGCGGGAAGTAAAGAGGGAGACACAGTACTTGACCCTTTCATGGGGGCAGGAACTACTGCACTTATTGCTCAAAAACTAGGAAGAGAATGGATTGGCATAGAACTTAATCCTAAATATATTGAAATAATAAAGCGAAGAACAGCTCAAACCGAGATGTTCTAAGGAGAATAATGGACATATTATCATATGACGAGAACCTAGAGAATTGCGTTCTAGGTACTATTATCCTCTGTAACGAAGAGTATGACAACGTAGCCAAATACTTTGTCAACAAAAATGTTTTCTACCAAAAGAGAGCAGGTTTGTTATGGAACAAGATAACGCAAATGAAAAAGAAAGATGAGACTATAGATACTTTTACAGTAGCATCTTCATTAACAAAAGAACAAATAGAGCAAGGCTTAACACCACACTATATTACTATATGCACAGAAACTAGTACTGTAGCTGGGTCTATAGATTTTCATGCTAATAAATTATATGAAAAATATCTATTAAGACAGATTGTAGTTCAAGCTGAGAAAGTAAAAGATGATGCTTTAGCTAATAATAGCGATATATATAACGTGATAGTGAATGCACACTCGCTATTTGGAGAACTTATAAGCTTACAACCTAGTAAGACTCAAGATATAGAAGATATGATTAATGATACACTTGAGAGTATTAAAAACAAATCATCTAAACTAATTAAAACAGGGTATCCTAATATAGATAAATATTCAGGAGGCTTAACTAGAGGTGAAATAACAATCATTGGTGGTAGACCAGGACATGGTAAAACAACAGTAATGGTTAACCTTTTAGCTAAAGCCATAGAACAAGGACAAAGAGCTATGTTTTTTAGTAGAGAGTTGCCTAATTCTGAACTACTTAAAAAGATATTATGTTTAGAATCAGAAAAACTATCTTACGGAATGATTAGACAAAATGTGTTTACTGACCATGATTTAAAGAATATGGAAGAGGCAATACAAATTGTTAGAAACAAATATTCAAAGGATAGGTTTTTAATGTTTGATAATATTAAAGACTTTGCCCTTGCCTCAAGTGAAATAAAGAAATTTAAACCTGATATAATATTTGATGACTATATACAATTAATTGATTGTAAAGGCTATAAAGATAGACGATTACAAATAGAACAATTAGTAAATGATTATAAGTGGTTAGCTAAAGAAACAGAAGCAGTTGTTGTTTTAGCATCTCAATTAAATAGATTTATTGAAAGAGCTAATACTAGAGGTAAAATTCTTGAGCCACAATTATCTGATTTAGCTGAAAGTGGAGCTATAGAACAAGTTGCTGAAAATGTATTCTTTAGCTATTATGATTATAAAGTTAGAGGAGAAAAAGGTAAAGGTAAAAATGTTATAACATTAATAGCCTCTAAGGTTAGATATGGAGATTCAGGTAGCTCTGACTTAGGATATGATGGTAATAAGTGTAAAATTTACAATACAATGGAGGAGATATTAAATGAAGAACACATCCCGTTTTAAATATATAGGGATAGACCCAGGAGCTAGTGGAGGAATCGGTATAATTGATGAAGATGGAGTGATGAAGGCATATAAATGTCCTAAATCAAGCGATGAAATGTCTTTACTATTTCAAATGTGTATAGGCAGCACGTCAGCTGCGAACATAAAGCTCTTAATGGAAAGAGTTTGGGCAAGACCAACAAATGCAGTGAGGGCGGCGTTCTCATATGGAGTTAATTATGGACAATGGTTAGGGATAGCGGCAACACATGAAATAGAGATGAACACAGTAATACCTGTAACTTGGATTAAATATATTGGTTGCCCTAAAGCTTTAAAGAAAGATGTAAGAAAAAGGTGGCTTAAAGAAAAAGCAGGAGAATTATATCCAAATGTAAATAAGTTAACATTAGCAACATCGGATGCAATTCTTATAACACATTATGCAAAAAAGGAGTATTTTAATGAAAAAGAAAAAAGTAATACTAGTAAAGTTAACTGAAAGAACAGGTAAAATTGCATCAAATGCAAGAGGTAGCTCAACACCTAAGAGTAGAGCAAAAACAGAAGCAATAAGAAAAGATAAATTAAAACGAATGAAAGAATTTAGAACTTGGTGGGGTTAATTGATTAAACTTCAAGATGTTTTAGATGTTTTTAAGAATGTTTACATAGAGGAAGGGGGTAGGTGGATGCCACTTACAAAGGGATATTGCAAAGGACATGATTTAAAGGTTGAAGAGGATATGTTGTTTGGTAGAATAGGTGAAGAATTTACTAGAGAACTATTTGAAGGTAATACAAAAATAGAGATAAAAACAGAAAGAGACATCTGGAAAACGACTGGTAACATAGCCATCGAAATTAGGTGTAAAGGGAAGCCTTCGGGTATTTCTACTACGGAATCGAGTGTTTGGATTCATTTATTGTCTCTAAAAGGGGTCATTATGGGAGGATTCTTACTTAAGGTAGACCAACTTAAGGCTAAAATAAAAAAGCTCCATAATGAAAAAAAGTTAAAGATGGTTATGGGTGGTGATGATAATGCTAGTCAGATGGCGTTACTGCCAATTAAAGAATTGTTTGATTAACCAGGATATATTGAATATCTGTTTATATAAGTAGGATTGGATATTACCCTGTTAAATCTTCTAACTCTCACATGATATATTGATTCAAGGTCTAAAGCCATCTTTCTGTTTTTGGGAGAGAGAAAGTTAAGGAAATTATTTTTATTAGATGCATCTGCTCCTTTTTTATCTGAAGATAATAGTAAAGGATTCATATGGCTTACAGTTGATTTAAGTCTTCGTCTAGCTTCCCTCTCTCTACCAACCTTTGAACGCCATCCTTCGTTAACTTCTAAATCATTACAAATATAATCAAAAGCTGCATAATACGCTTTAGCCATGTCTTCATCAGTCTTACTTAATAAAAGAGCTTGTTTCATATCCCAATAATATGGGCTTCTTTTAGTACCTTCATATGTTCCTGAGCCTACAGGCATATTATTATCAGCTCTCCAAGTTTTTTCCAATGTTTTTAATCTTTTTAAATCAGATACATATGGATGCCAATGGTCAAAGAAAACCTTCTGTCCTTGACCCCAAATAACAACTGTGTTTTTACCAAAATCTTTAATAGCTCTATCCCATGGTTTAGTTTGTTTAAAGACAGAATTAAGCTCAGTCCAAGCCATCATTGCATTCCTTGTTATAACTGGATTTAATCCTTCCATAAAGCCAGCATCAGGATGTATAAGTGGCTGTGCAACATTGCTGAACACACCAAGCATTTCACTCCTCCATATATTTGCTATAGCTCTATCTAAAAAAGGACTATCTTCTTTTGGAGCTTGTTGATTGAAAGCCCACTTGTACATCCAATATAAACCTGCTCCTGATAAACCATGACCAATAGTTGCTTTAAAAAGAGGAGCTAGATTTCCGTTCTTTATAGGTTTTACAACATTTTTATATGTATCAATAGTTACAGACGTTGCAATTCTATGAAATAACGTTAGTGGTTTACCATATCTATTACTCATCCAAAGAGGAAGGTCTGCTGTGCCTGTTGCACCAGCACCTCTTTTATGTGATTGAAATCCTACCCAATTTAACATCTTACCAAATTCTTTTGTCTCAGTTACATTCTCAGTTTTTTTAAGCCAATCTACTTGTTTGTCAGTTAATCTCCATACCTCTTTAAAATACCTTGACATTTCTCTTGCTTTTTGCTCTTTACTCATCCAAACCTGAGTACTAAATAGTGTTGTTTTACCTCGAAATTGAGAAACTAACTCACTAAAGTGCATTCTCCCAGCTTCAGCTAAAGCTATCCTATTAATATTTTCACTCGTAGTCATTAGATTTACTCTATCAAACCAAAATTTTATATATTTACCAACCTCTGGAGATTCTAAAAGTGTTGTTTTTGTACCATATCCTATTAATCCTTCTTTTTGAGCTTTTTTATAACCTTCTTTATCATAATATATTTTAAAAGCCTTAGTAAACCCAACAACTGTATTTCTAGTACCATACAAATATGCACTTCTAGGAATCTGTATTATCATATTTTTTAACCCAGAAGTAGGAGATGATAATCCAATCACAGCAGAAAGATTAGTTACTTTACCTGCAAATCTAGAATATGGAGCATTCAATCTATCTGCTGCTGTTTGACTTAATCCAAGTTGTCTTTTGAGAGCCAATAAAGCATAAGTTCCTGCTCCAGGGTCATTTTCCATTTGTTTTATTATTTGAGCTTTAGTACCTTTATCAGTTGAAAACTTACCACCAAAATTTGTCCACTCAGGAAAATATCTTGTTGTAGCAATTAGTTTAGTCATACCTAAACCATAATGAATCATTGTTCCATCCATACTACCATCATATGTTCTTACAAGTTTTTTTCTACCATCTTTTACTATTTCTATATATTCAGGAAGTTGTGCTCCCCTTTTTTTCATAAAGAATGGATTAACTTTAGCTGGTCCATACTGAAACATATCAAATATTTCATTCGCTATAAAGTCTTGAAGTAGCTCGCCTCTTTTATCGAGAATCTGTTTATGTTCTCTTGAGCCTTTTGTTAGTCTTTTATCTTCTATTAACTTATTACTAATCTTTTTCAATTCTTCTTTAGTTAATTGTTTCCTAATATTTCTAGCCATCTTTACTACTGCAGGAGTTCTTGCAGTTAAATGGTCTAAAACTTCACTTCTAACTCTTCTTGTAAAGTAATCTTTAATATATAATTCACTTAATCCCTCAATTATTTTCTGGGCTTCTCTTGGATTGGTGTTTTTGTTTATCTCAACTTTTATTGTTTCAAAATCTTTATTAGTTGTTTCTCTCCATAAATCACGAGCTTCTGCCCACTCCCCGTTACTTTTATCTCCGCTTAATTTTGATTTAAATTTATTACTTACCTCTTTTACTTTTTTAAGCTCTTGCTTGAACATATTTCTTTGTGTTTCATTATAGTTCTTTTTATCTTTAGAAAGTTTGGTAAGTTGGTTAATAGCACTTTCTGAAAGTTTTTTATCCATTAGATGCATATAGTTATCTCTAACTTTTCTATTGTTTACAACTTTTTTAATTCTATCTGTTGTAACTGTATGCTCACCATATAAAGTAGTCCTATAATAGTCATGTAAATCCATAGCTTGAGCTAATTTCTTTAATCCATATTTATGAAGAGCATCTCCAACAGTCATAAATGGTCTTCCAAATATACTTATTGATGTAGATTGACCTGTTTTTTTATTGTAGGAATTATAAACATCACCATCGATTGCATTTTGATTGTATACACTTTCAAGAGGTTTTAGATATGAACGATAATTTTTAACCTGTGATAGTGATGCATCTTCAAACTTAACACCATAGACTTTTTCAAAAATACGTTCTCTTGTTTCTATTGATATATTTTTCTCTATTTCTAGCTCTTCAACCATTTCTTCTTTTGATTTGTATTTTTTGCTTTTATCTTTAGTGAAATTTTTATTTGATAGTGTATTTAATCTTGTTTGCAAGTTAAGTAATTGACCTACATTAACAGTATTACCATCTCCTTTTTTAATATTCCAATATCCTTTAATCCCTAAAGCATCCTCAATTGTGTCTTTTATAGTTTTTTCACTGATACCCTCTTTTTTTAACCTATTCATTATAGCACGAGTAGCATTATGTGTCTTTTTTAATTTTTCATATCCTTCTGAGGTATTTCCTGTTTGATATTGAGTTTTTAGAGCATCACGTAAAGGCATATAATCAGTAGGAATTTCTCCTTTAAATACTTTCTCTCCAAGTACACTTACAATATCGCCTCTTATCTTCATAGCATCATTCATATTGATAATGCCGAGTTTTGTTTTCCAGTAATTCATAACATCAGTAACCCATGCTTTCATTTTACCAATGATTGTTTTATTTGTTAGATTTACTGGTTTTGGAGGGCTTTCTCCTATTACTCTTTTTGTTGCATGCTCACCTAATAATTGTACAAGTCTATGCTCAGCTTCTTCATTGCTTATTTTTTCTTTATTTTTTCTAGCTATCTCTTTTACAATCCTAGTACCATCTTTAATAAGCTTCTTACTTCGTACATCTCCCATTGCCTTTAAAGCATCAACAACATAGTGAGATACTTCATGAGGAATTGTATCTATTCTTGCTCTACCTTCAGCTATCTCAATTAAATGTCCTGTTATTTGTCCTAAAACATATCTTCCTTCATGTTTGCCTAAATCTTTTTCTATTTTTACTCTAAGGTTTTTAAGTCCAGGTGTTCTTTTTACCCAATCAACCATTCTTTTAACACCAATAGCTGATATTATAGCCTGAGCAGTTCTTTCAGCTGTTTGAAATTGCGGTTGAGTATCACCTGTTAATATTTTCTCTTGTGCTTCTTTATCTAATTGAATTTGTTTTTGTATTATTTTGTTTCTACTAGATTTATTTAAGGGAACTATTTCATTAATCCTTGGACCAGTTTGAATCATATATTGAATCATTGTTTCAACAACTTCTTTTTTAACCTTTACTCCATTGACTTTTATATTACCATCTTTATCACCTGATATTGCAAGCTTGTCAAGCCCTTTCTTAATCTCCCAAGCATTGTATCCTGCTTCACCTTTTGCCTTACTTTTATCAATCTTGACTATATTTCCATTTACATCTTTAAATTCACCCTTATTTATATCATTAAGGTATTCTTCTATAAATTTCTTAGCTTTTTTAACTTTTTCTCCAAAAACTTTACTAGTATATCTTTCTTCTAAAGTTTTAGTTGGTGTATCCCCTAGTACTAATTCAAGAATGTCTTTTACTTCCTTACCAACTCCATGTTTTTTTTTAAAATGCTGCATAATAGAATATCTAAATAACCTTGCCTCACCAAATTCTCCTGATGGAATATTCTTTTTAGGAAAAATCTTTTGCAAAATCTTAGTAACTATATTACCTGTTAAACCTTCTCCTTTTGTATCTCTAAAAAGAAGGCCTTCATGCCCTTTTGCAGCACCAGTCCAATCTTTCTGCATTTTTTTAAGCGTGTTACTTAAATTTTCTGTTATATATTTTTTAACTTTTCCTGCTATTTGCTGGGCCTTTTTAGGTTGAATAAACTCAACAAATTGCTTTCCTACATTCCAAACATCCTTCATAGTCTTTCTATAATGAGTCCTAAATCCAGGTTTAGCTTCTGCTTTAGGTATACTTGTTTCCATTAAATCTAGAAACCATGTTTTTCCAGTTCCAGGAAGCTCTCCTTTAGGTATATTTTTAACTTGTAAGTTTTTACTTTGTAACTGCTTTACAATAAAGGAAAGAAGTTCTGCGTGAGATTTTTTTCCTGGTTGGTGTGGCTGGAAATACTCTACAAAATCTGACCTATCAACCTCATATAAACTTTTCTTTCTATTATTAGCTAACCACTGAGCAAATTTTATAACATTATTAAGCTGTTTTTTAGCATTTGTAAGTCCAAACTTTCCTGCTGGCCCTTTATATCTTTTATCTATAACCTCAGCTAAATAATAAAAGAAAGGTTTGTTTTTTTCATAGGCAACACCTATATCATTTGCACCATGTTTATTCATCTTAGAATTAGTATTTTCATTCTCTGCTATTTCTAATAACTCTTTTTCTCTTTGTGCTGAATCTCTTTCTGCTTCTGTTTTTGCATTTAATCTTCTCCGTTCAGCTGATTCTATTTTTTCTTTATATGTAGACCTTGTATCTGAGGGGTCTCCTTCCTTAATTTTACCTGAAAGAAGTCTTTGGTCTTTATCTTTAATACTAATACTAATTTCAGAAGCACTATCTGTGGCTTGACTTTCACCTGTTTTACTTGTTCTTAGTTTAGATTTAGCAGGTATATGTGCAGCCATTCTATCTTTAAGAGTGTCCCATCTTACTAATGATTCATTAATATAAATACTTTCTACTCTTTTATTCTTTCCTTCGCCTGTATACTTTACATCAATGGCATTTTCATTACCTTTTGTAAGTAAATTAATCTTATTTAAATCACCTTCTATAATAGATTCATTTATGAATGTATTTAGTTTAGACTCCGTAGTGGCTTTTTCAGGGCTAGTTGGTATATAATCTTTTTTATAATTACTATTATTATTTAAAGGGTCTAATATTTTAGTTTGCCATCTATCGACAATATTTTGAAGTCTTTGAATCTGTTCCTTTTTAAGAGGAACATCTTGTGAATGTTTTCCTATATTTGCCTCTAAAAGTCCTTTAACAGTATGTATAGCTCCCATTATATCTGAATAATCTTCTTTATGTATTTTTTCTGGAGGAACTTTAGAATCAATTTTCTTTTTTAACATATCAATTGCTGCTTCAGCTTCAACTATATGTTTAAGTTCTAATTTTTCACCATCAACTTCAAATTTTTTAAGAACAGGGTTAAGGTAATCCGATGCTAATTTTTCAATCTTATTAGATGCAATTGCATTGTTTTTATTAGTAGCTGAATCAGAAGCATCTTTAGCTTTATCAAGTATGTTTTCAATCATACCTCCAACTTGTTTTTGAGATTCAGTATAGGGCATATGCTCTTTTATAAAAGACTTTGCCTGCTTCATACCCTCTCCCATAAGCTTAGATTTTGTTTTTAAAACACCCATCAGACCAACATTAACAGCAGCACTTCTTAATAAATCATGTGCTGTAAATTTATCGTCAGTAATAGTTTTATATACATCAGGTAAGGTAAATACAATTGCCTCAGCCCCTACTTGACCAACAGCTCCCGTAGCATAAAGAGGAGCTTTTTCTTTAAATTTAGATAATGTGGCTTTAGCAATACCTTGAGAAACAGTCTCAACTTTAGTTTTCTTTGCAGCTTTTGCTAATAAATCCGCATGTATTACATTTAATGAAGCACCTGCAAAGCCTGCTGCTCCACCCATAATACCACCATGAGCTACTCCTTTTCCTATACCTTCCCAAACATCTTCTCCATTAACTGCTGCAGCGAGTCCACCATGAACTCCTTCAAATGTTGCAAGAGTAGCTGCTTGTCCAACAGCACCAGATAAACGAGGAAATGCCTGCGTTGTTAACTGAGCTTTTGCTGTAGTCTTAGGAAATAGAAGACCCGTAGCAGATTTGCCATTTATAATATTTTTAACTATTTTTTTTGCTTGATTCTTTTTTATACCTTCAGATACAAGTTTTTTCACAGCAGTATTTTGAACTGATTTTGCTGCTGCTCCTCCAGCTAATCCTGCTTTACCAATCCATCCTCCAACAAACATTGAAGCGAAATCTAAAGGCATTGCAAATGATAAAACCATAGAACCAATATCTTCCACAATACCAGGCTTCCAAGTTTCATCAATTTGAAATTTAGCTGTGCCATTATGTAATTGGTATGCCATTCCTGTTATTGAATTATTGTAAGCTGCTTTCTTCCAATTGTCGCTGTTTGCATCTATTCCCCAATCACCCATTTCAAAAAGGGAATTTACAAATCCAGGATTTGGTTCTTGTTGGTATGGTTTACGGGATTTTCTTGCGGTTGTAGTTACGTTGTCAATTCTAGACCATTCAGGTAAATTAGGGTCTCTCCCTTTTAAAGCCTTGTATAATGAGACATCACTATGCAACTTATAATAAGGGTCATCTAATCTTTTTTGTGCAAGATACTCTTGAACTGTCATTGTTATTTAGTATACTTTTGTATTAATTTTTGGGCTTGTGTTTCTTTTGTTGCTTTTCTATAGTCAGAAACAATATTTCCTTCTGCATCCTTTATAACACTTCCACCTTTTGGTGAAAGCCATTTCTTTTGGAATTGTTTTTTTGCATAATTATATTTGTTTCTTAAATCGTAATGTGGGTCACTACCCCCAGTATAAGGATTAGCCTTCAACCATGCAATAATTTCATCATATTCTGCTTTTTCTGTCATATAACTATTTACTAAATCTTGTTCATCTTTAGGTGCACCTGCAAGGTTTAATTTTGGTGGAGTTGGTGGTGTAGTGTTATTCTTAACATTATTATCAATAACTTCCTCTAGTTCACTAGTAGGAATAGCAGACCAATTCCATTTAGAATATGTAATAGGGTTTCCTTCAAATAAATTTTGACCTGTTAAATCCAAATAACCTTTTGCTCTATTTTTTAATTGTCTTTCCATATTAAGAATTGAAGATTGAGCATTATCTGCTATTATGTCTGCTTCACCAAGAAATAATTGTTCATAGGTAAATGAAATAGGATTATCTTTGTTAGAAAAATCTGTCCATGCTATTCGACCCAATAAATCATTATATTTACCTTCTTCTTCTGTTTTTGCAGCAATTTCATCTTCATTAGTGGTTGGCATATTTTTTATTTTAAGGTCTAATCTATCAATATCATCTATTTTATCAAGTAAATCTCCAAAATAATTAACTTGGTCTATCATAGTCATACCATCTTGATAATTAAGTTTAGCTGAATCAACTTTATGATTAGTTTCTTTAATCATATAATCTCTCATATGAGTTGCGTCTCCTGCTACTATAGACTTATAAAAAACAGCACCTTCATCTTTAGACAGATATTGGTCGTCTGTAAGAGATGCAACACCATATTGAAAAAGTTCATCATATTC
>Ga0114906_1000848_pt1 | contig 16629 bp, 13 predicted proteins | sample MalvirDeepMed_M9_FD_89687 | JGI IMG/M metagenome (GOLD analysis project Ga0114906, IMG submission 89687) | Marine viral communities from the Global Malaspina Expedition - Malaspina viral metaG DeepMed_M9 | ecosystem: Environmental > Aquatic > Marine > Oceanic | place: Mediterranean Sea...
ACCCAATGGAGGCAGGGTCTACGTCTAGAGTTGCTACGGGATCGCCTATATAATCGACTTCTGTCGATGCAAAATCAACCACCTAACGAACTCCAGCTTTGGCCGTCAAACACTCGAGCAGACTTCCGGTTGTCCCCATCTACTGTATAGCTGCAATGTACCCAGCCGGAATCCGGCACACCTTCCTTGTAAAATTCCAGTATCAACTGGTCAAATTGACAGTTGTCCATGACCCACAAAGCCGTCTCCCTGTTTGGGACGCCCGGAACCTCAAAGTCCACGGCTTCTCCCGCGACATGCTGAGAACTATCGGAAGATCCAATTGCTCGATTAAGTTCCAGACAACGGAATCCGCTGTTAGGCGCAAAAGGTACGCCGTAATGGTTCCTTACAGGTTCCAATATCTTGTCACAGACCATGATCAGGTTTTCAACTTCCATGGACCCTGGTTCATTGGCAATGCCCAACCGTTCAGCCGTAGACGACTTGGTAAGCTCACTCAGGGTAAAGTGGTCGGAGAGTTGCATTATTGATTTGCTCCGACACCCATGAGTTTATCTTGTTCTATTCTTCTTAGTATTTCTGACGCTCCTTTTACGTTCCCTGATGCCGCTCCTCTTCCAAGAACGTCTTCATATTTAATCGTAGGTTGAGGAGGAGCAATCCCCTCTCTTGTTACGGCACCTGGTTGTGAACCCGAACGAATTTGTTCCTGTGCTTGCCTATATCCTTCGCGTACTCCTGATGCGGATTCTTCTAACACGTCACCTATTATTCCGCTGCCAGCAAGTATAGCTGTTTCTGATGCAATAATATTTGCCGCCCTGTTTAAATTATAAACAAAAGGACCGTCTGCTTTTAGTTTAGCTAAACTAGGAAGGTCTGCTCCTGCCGCTAAAGCTTTAGAATATTCGTTAGACCTTACTTTTGGTGAAGTAAGAAGTTTAAGAAGACCGGGATTTCTTAGTGCTCTAGATACAACCATCATTGTACTGGCGGTTCCCACAGCAGCACCAATTTGACCGTGCCAAATGAGAGCCAACAAAGTAAGTGGTAATGTTGCCTGTACTAAACCACCAAATCCAGCAATAGGTGCGTCCGATATCTTAACAGCATTATCTGCTATCTTAATAAGTTGATCGACAGTTTCCTTACCAAGAATGGTGTTAAGTGCTCCGTTTTTATTTTGAGCTTCGATAGCTGATTTAAAACTTTTTCCCCAAGCCCCACTTTGTATTGTTCCTGTTTCAAGACTTTCTTTAACACCGTTTTGAAGAAGGTTGTTCATAACCATGTCTTTCAAACCACCAGGTTCAACAAGCTTTTCTTCTCCTACAACATTTTTTAACCTTTGATATGAACTTGGGTTTTTTAACACTCCATCTACTAACTCCAAAGGACTTCTAATAGTCCCACTACTAATAGCCGAAAGAACAGCATCTTGAGATTCCCGCGCCCCTCTTTCAAAAATCTCTTTTAAAGATTGAATTGAGGCTTTTAAAGGTTGATTAGTTAAGGTTGGTAAAGCCGCAAAAAGCTCTTCTGCTGACCCTTTGCTTATGGAAGAAGCTTTAAAAGTTTCCATAGCCTCTCTCATTAACGATGCTTCAGCCTTTCCAAATAAAGCATCCTGTAAATCATCTCCCAGTTTTATAAACTGATCAGAAAACTGTTGAGGATTAAATTGCTTAAACTGATCTTGAGCAGCTTCTCTAGCTTGAGAAATCCAGGTTTTAGCTAGTGAATTTCTAACAGACTGCCGCATTATTTGCGGAGATGCACCGCTTATGGAAAGCTGAGCAAGATCATCTAACTGTGCTAGATAAGATTTCTTTTGAGAGACTCGAAACACATCTGCGGCGGGAAGATCATCTATAAAACCCTGAATCTTGGGAATAACTTTTTCCAAACCCGACGATTTTATTAAATCTTCTGCGGCCTTAAACTGATCCCCGTCTACAAGGCGGCGAACATTTTCAATAATTTCCGTGGTTCCCGGTTGAGATAATTTTTGAATCATATTTGGAGATGGGGTAACAGCATTCAAATACATAGCCAATTTAGGAGCGTTCCCTGCTTCTACAGCTATTTTTAAAATATCTATATTGCTGGTAAAATACCCACCTTTAGCATTTTGAAGAACAGTGTTAAGCGCCGTATTATTAAATTGATCCTGCCCAGATTTGAAGAATGCATTAGCTTTGTCCCATTGATCGAGTCCTTCTCTAAGCCTCGATAATTCTGAAGGATTGATAGGAACTTTTCTGTAAGTAACACCAGCGCCTCTGGGGGAAAACACAAGCCCAAGACCTGTGTCTAAAAGTTGAGCACCCTGTCCGGCGGGAACAACTTCTATTCGGTATCCTCGTGCAACCTGTTCTGCTAACTCTGATTGTTTAGACAACATTAAATTATCTATAGAACCTATTAATTTAGTTATTCCTCCTTGGGCAGCCGTTGAAACAAGTTCTGTATCTCCCCTGGAAATACGAAGAGCAGATTTTAAATTTTGTAATTCTCCTATAGAAAGTTTTCCTTGAGCGGCTCTCTGTTTAATCGTGTTAAATAAAGATCCGCTATATTCAACAAAAGGATTTTGTTTTCCAAGGTCATCAAGCGTTTTAAGAACGGGAGATATATCAAATAATCCGGCTTTTCCTATGGTTTGTCCTGCAAGATCATATAAATTGGTTGATTCTGTCCGAAACAGAGTTGCGGCAAGCTGAAGGTTTTTCGTGTAATCATCTGGCATTTTCGCAGAAGGAACAAATTTTGCTTCATATTTTGCAAGTTCTTTTGCTACAAAATTATCGTAATGTTGTTTTGTCAGTTTAAAGGCTTCTTCTGGGTTAGCTAGATTTCCTGCAATGAGAGACGCTATTGAAGAATCATTAGCTGTTAATAATTTTACAGCTTCCGCTTCAGACAACACTCCCTCGTCAACTTGTTTTAACACATCGCCAATGTATCGAGTGTTAGCTTCTCCTATTTTAGGGTTTTTAAATAATTTTTCATATATTGCCAGAGCCCTAGCTGCTAAACCTTTTCCAGCTGCGGCTTCAACTGTGGGCCTAGCCCCTGCTCGTACTGCCGAAGACATGTTAGCTAACGCTTCTTCTTTAGCGGCTCTTTGTCCTAGTCTTGCCGCTTCTTTTGGCTTGTAACCTAAGTTTATAAAGTTATCAGTAAGTTCATCTATTCTTTTAACAGAAACATCTGGCCCGCGACCTTTAATTAACCATCCTATTCCTTGGGCTACTTTACGACCAGCCCCCTCAAACAAAGCATTTGATATACCGCTTGTTGCTATCATGGCCGATACTTTTCCAGCTGATTGACGATTGAGGCCTTGCGCCCATTCAATTGCTTCATCGGCAGCTTTCGCCGTTCCTGCTGCGGCACCAACAATCAACATTCCAGGGATAATACCAAACCCTGTAGCGGCGATACTTGCTCCAACAGCGGCAAGTGTTTCTGGGCCAGCTTCTCCACCAAAATCTATAAGATCATTCCATGTAAAACCCGGCTTATCCAAATAAATTCTACCTGTGTCGGCAAGTCCGTATTTTTCCCGTATTCGAGGATCAACCTTAGACTGGTCAATTACAAACGTGCCTGGAGAAACCTTTTCGCTCGTCCCTTCTCCTAAAAGATTGTTTAAAAGATTCTGTTTTTCTTCATCGTTATCCATTCTACCCAGTTGAAAACGAAGCCAAGAGTCTTCTACTTCACCAACGGGTTTTGGGAGTGGTTCTTCAGCCTTTACCGAAGGTGATTCTACTCTGTCTGAAGACACAACAGGATTGTCAGGACCAAAGGTTCTTCCTTCAAGAACCCTGTAATCAAAAGAACTTCCATCAGGAGATGGAAACATTTCTCTAATTTTTATAAGTTCTTCTTCTGTAGGAACATCGCCTTTTATAGCGCCTGTTTTAACTCCCAGAGGAGTCATTATGCTTATTTGTCCCATTAGCTCCTCCTTTATGAAAAATTAAAATCAAGGCCCTTTGGTTTAAAACCTGAAGTTGTCAGTTGTTTATCCTGATTTTTTTCAAATTCCAAAACTTCCTTGTGATCTGAAGGAACTCCAAACGTGTACAAATAAGTTTTTGCTTCATTGTTAACGGCATTTATTCGCCTATTAAGAGCCTGTTCTGTTTGATTAATAGCCAACACTATTGCTTGTGGGTTGCGAAAAATACCTGGATTTAACTCAACTCGAAATCCTTTAGATGGATCATTGGGGTCGTTGGGTATAGTGTTTAAACCAAGCGTTTGAGCAATCATTCTTCTGTCTTGATCCGATATTGTCTTGCCAGATTCATCAAGCAACAAAGGAGCAATTTTTGCTAACACAATTAATGACTTAACTCTGGCTTCTTCTGCTGCCCCTAACCCTTGTGTTGCTCCAATACCCTCTAAATACTTAACTATTCCAAGATTATCTTCTTTGCCAACGATGCCGCGAATAACATCTGTTGTCTCATCTAACAGTTTACCAAATCCCGTAAAAGAGCCTGGACGTTCCAGCACCCCACCAAGAATCTCCCTTACATCACTACGGAGGTCAGCAGCAGGTTGCAAAACATTGCGGTATTCCTGCATGAAGCCTGTAAGTTGATTCGCATTGATCATGTTTTGATTTCTAGCGCCAGCTTCCATAGCACCATAACTGGGAGTATAATATTGAACAGTTAAAGCACCTGCTTTCTTAAACTGCTCAAACACTTTAAGTGATACTCTATCCCCGTATGCATTCATTGCTTTAACGTGTTTGGCATTTTTAGCGGTATCTGCCATGTCTAGAATGTCAGACGGTTTCCAAGAACCTCTGTCAAAGGGAAGAGCTTTTACACCCAAACTACTTAATTTATCATACTCTACTTGGCTCAAACTTAGGGTGGAACCTTTAGGAAGAAAAGTGTCAAGATCTCCCTTTTTTCCATCCAGTAAAGATGACGGCAAAGTAATGCTTTTAGAAATCCACCAATCTTTAGGAGTAAGAAGCCTTTCCGCTTCTTTAATTCCAGCCACTGTTTTTTGTTTTTGTAAAGAATCTACAATCGTTCTTGTTTCTTTATCTCTGCTTAAACTTTCTTGAATAGTCATTTTAGCAGCCGCCATCTGACGATCTCGTTCTGATTCTTTTTGCTTGTTTTTGAAAGCAATCAAGGCAGGTAAACTTTTTTCAACGCCCTTCCCTACGTTAACCCAAGCACTTGAACTTTCTCCAGCCATTATAGAAGCTCCCAGCATAGCTAACAAAAGACCTTCTGTTTGAGGATCTTCTTCTACCGCAGGAAGAAGGCTTTCTATTTCGGATTTAAATTTATCTTTATCAAAAACTCTTCCCTCTGCTTTCTCAATAGCACTGTCAATAATACTATCTATGCTTTTAGATAGAACACTTGAAGGTGCTTCTTTAGCACTAGTACCTGAGTTTGAAAGATATTCTCTCAAACCACTTAGATCAGTCGTGTATGTTGTACCCTTAACAACACTTTTAGTACCTGTAGGAACATCGTAATAATCCACACTGGTTTGGTCTGTACTTGTATCTGTATCTGTACCTTTACCAACAAACGAGATATCTGAACCCGGCTCTCTTCCTAAAACAGATGATTTAAATCTTTGACTGTAATCAGGGTTTTGTAAAAGATTGGCAACAGCCTTTTGGTAGGATTCTGGACCTTGGTTTTGAGCGTCAGATAAGGTTTTCTTTTGTTGATCTATAAAAACCTGATCCTCCGCCCCCCGCTGGTTGATCACCATTCTTGCGTCACGTTCAGCAATAGAGTAACCAGATGTATCGTTAGCATTAAGTGTTTCAGAAGCCATAACAGGTTTTAAAGCAAAATTTATTGCCTCATTAATATCCATGGCAGGGTTTTTAGACATAGCGGTTCTGGCGCGGTCTACTCCACCCACCGCATCTTCTTTATTCATTCCAAAAGCACGTAAATTACTGTAAATTTTTATGTCATTAACATCTATAACTCCAGAAGTATCAAAAGCTTCCATTGTAAAGTCTTCTGGGCTTGGAAGACGTGTAACTTGAATCCCACCATTACTAAACCCCTGAACCGATCCACCTTGGGCCATGGACATTGGTTCGTTGACCATGGCCATTGGTGCAACCGCTTCCTGCGTAGCGGCCTCGATCAAAGGCTGGGACGACGCAAGAATACCGGACGGGGTGTTTTGCATCGCCGGAGGAGTGTCAAGAGGCATCATCATGCCGCCATTAAACATCTTGCGGCCAGCCAGAACAGATTTTAAGGGGCGTTCACGTCTCATTGGCTTTTACTTCCAAACCCGGAGAACCCAAGAGGATTACCGAGGTACTTGTTAACGCCCATCCCCGCAATTCCGCCACCGATAAGTTGAGACAACGGACTTGGTGTAGGCGCTGTAGTCGTGCCAATTGTCGATTGAGCGGTGCCAACGGTTGGTTTGAGAATATCAGACATCCATCCCATCCTCTGGAAGGGCTCGTAGGCTCGTTGGATTCCTGCTGCGCGGTCAGCATCAAACTGTCTTTGCTGTTGGGCTTGCTGTTGAGCGCCAAGCTGTGATTGCAGTGTAGCCTGTCCCGACAATATGTTCTGGCCCAATCCGGCGATATTTGCCTGTTGCGTTCCTAGAGAGGTTAGTCCTGCTCCATATCGCATTCCTTCTTGAGCCTGTCCAGCCCCTATACCAGCCAACCCTGTTCCCAGTTGTCCTAAAGCTTGTGCTCTTTGAATGGCTTGCGACCCTTGCAAACCACCGATACCACTAAGCATTTGAGCCTGTTGTAGCTGTCTTTGTTGTTGCTGTTGAAGAGCCGACATACCCGTTTGGGTTCCGAATTGTGCTTGAGCTTGTGCTCTGCGTTGCTGGTCCATAAACGATTGTTGCGCTTGTCCCATTGCCTGTTGGTAACCAGCCTGTCTCATTCCCGCAGCAGTTCTTCCCTGTTGTTCAAGAATGTTTCTTCCTAGTTCTGCTTCCTGAAGACCCTGACGAGCCCCTCCAAAGGCACCCGCTTGAACCGCCTGTCCGGCCAATCTATTTCTTGCGATATCTCCTTGGCGGCTAATGTCCCCTAAAGCTTGCTGAACCGCTTGATCTTCGTAAGGATTCATGTACGCAGAAACACTGGATGGGTCAAAACCCTGTGCTGCGTACCCCTGATAAGATGTTGGAGCATCAAACCGCTGCCCCGCCCCCCGCGCTATTTGAGCGGCCTCGCCTTGCATCATGCTACCAATGGGGGACATTGCTCGAAGATCAGTGGCGGCATCAGCTAGAGTTCCAGCACCCGCCTCAAAACGCTGTCTAATTTGGCCACGATCCGCTTCCATTGCAGACTTAGCGCCTGACAAGGTATCAGCGCCATGTTGTACATACGGTGAGTATTGACCAATGCCCCTTCCCGTTGCGTAAGAGGCCAGTTGAAGTTCGCTTGGATCTGCAACACCTATATCAAATGTTTCTCCAGGTATTGGAAGTTTCGAGCGAGCTTCAGCAAGTCCAAGAAGAGTTCTTTGACGATCCTCAATAAAAGGTGCCTGACGAACATATGAATGTTGTGTTGTTGTAGACATTACGCCGCTCCTTGCTCAAAGCGGTTCATCATGTCGTACATTCGAGCCGCGCCTAGCGACCTGTCACCACCGCCAGCGTTTCTAACGGCTCGTGCCGTCATTACAAACTCACCATCCGAAAGCCTTGCGGGGATACTGTCAGAGGTTCCTGTACCCGGACCCATGACTTCGCCGCCGCCAGCTGCTTGAGTAAGATATCTCCAATCTTCAAAACCTGGGCCAACCATTCTCCCTACATCCACACCTATGCTCTCCGCTACTTGACCTTTGGTCATGGTGGGTCGTCCCATCCATCGGTAGTAAAGGTCTACGGCTTCTGGAGTGTTTTTATCGGGCATTGCACGCCATTTATCATAGGATTCCATTTCCAGTTCGCTTAGACTTTTTACTCTTTCTTCTTCTTCCGGCGATAAGGCATAAGCCGCAGCGGCAGCACCGCCAGCTAAAGCAGCTGTTTTTACGTAAGGCGCTATATTAAATGCTGTGTCTTGCCCTACCCCGATAGCCTCTAAACCCCTTGCTGTAGCCGTGTTCCAAGAGCCAACATCCTTCCACTGATTACCAACATTAACGCCGTCTTTGCCGATGGTTGATACAGCTTGTCTTATCTTTCCATCTGCAAACTCAACTCGCTGTCCAGATGCATAATCCGTCGCGTTTCCGCTAGTGGCTTTTATTACACCTTCCGTGCTAGGTACTTGTGTTCCAGGTGCCGTTACTCCTGAATATTCTATTAAATTACCTCCAGCATCTGCCGGAAAAGATCCAGTTTCTGGATTATAGTACGGACTATCCACATCCACGTCCCAATTTACTTCCGTTGTCATAGGTTGACTTGTGGTTGTTGTCGCAGCTGGATCTGTCGCAGGTTGACTTGTGGTTGTTGTCGCAGCTGGATCTGTCGCAGGTTGACTTGTGGTGGTTAGCGTGGCTGCGGCTGGCGTGGCTGCGTTTGGATTATATTTGGGGAAAAGTCCAGATTTTTCCCAACTGTAAGAAGGTTGACTAAAGCCAAGTGATTCTCCAAATATTCCTTGAGCTAATGGATTATCCGCGCCGGAAGAAAATAAATTTGATCCAGCTTGCCATGGTGCTGAAGCAGCATCCATAAATCCTTGCCCGAAGCCTCCTTTTCCACCAAATGTTTCCATGCCTTTCAGACCACCCAGTACACTTTGGCCAGCATAAGCTATGGCTGCGGATTTAAGAGCGTCGGCCCAAGAGCCCCCTTGCATCTTTGTAACAAGTCCAGAAGCAATAAGACCACCAATACCGGGTAAAATCATATTGCCGACAATTGGTGCCACAATAGGCAGAACTTTTTTACCTATTTTTTTAACCGCCCTCCATACTCTCTTAAAGAAAAATTCAGGTTGTCCTGTAACTGGGTTAATCGAGTTAAACTCGTTTCCAACAACGTAGCGATTTGGGTTTTCTATTCCCGCCATTTGCATTTGACGAAACAGATCTTCTTTCAAACCAGGGTTGGCTTCAAGAACTTCTCTGGGAACAACTGTTTCACCTTCAGCAGCATGGACCATGTAGTTATCGCCGTAACGTCCTAATGTTCCTAGTCCGGTGGCTAAAGACTCAATGCTGGGTTCGCCGCTTGTTTTTTGGGATATATTCGTAATCATTATGAAAGCTCCAAAACGCTCGCAAAAACGTAAATTTTATCAGCCGTATCGCAATTTAATTTAAGCGTATCACTGGCCTCTAAAACGAAAGGTCCAGCAAGGGACGTATCTGCGAGAGTTCCTATGCTGTTCTTCTCTAACGTAACCGTTACAGATGCGGAACTGTCGGTAATCTTAGGGTACACTACTATAGTGCCGCTATGGCTATTATAAAGGTTTATATTCTTAATTATGGCATCTGTGGTGTCCGGGCAGGTGTAAATTGTGACATCTCCCGTAGAAGCCACTAATTTTGCTATGTTTTTGTACGCAGAAGCCATTAGTCCATAAACCAGTTAATACCATTAGTATCATCTTCGCCGCTTATAACAGACGGCATTTCCTTGCTCGTAAGAGCATTCTCAATAACCTGAACCAACTGAATCATTGTATCCGAATCATATTCTCTGGGTACAAGAGGCAATGACGTTTCGAGTAAACGGGCCATTACCGCCTCCCATCCGGTTGAATTTCCATTCTAGTATCACCAAGGGTCCAAGAAATATCATCATCGCTACTTTGAATGCGTAACACGGCAGAACGGGAACGGGCTCGTACATCAGATTTTGTCGTTGTACTGGTAACAGTACTCGTTGAGTTCGTTGTCAGACTTTCTCCGGGATAGTTACGGGTCTTTAATACGTAATCAACGCCTTTGCCCGATGCGCTCGATATATCAATGTCTGGTATAATGCGCTTTATCGCCACAAATTGATTTCCATCGCCTATGTCAAATACAGAAGACTCAATGTACGAAGTCATTGCGGAACCGTCATTCGTGGTCCCTGATTCATGGTTATAGATGTAATTTGAACTGTCCACGGTCCCTGCACCACGGGGTTTACTAAATAAACCAAAATCAACCCAGGCAGTTCTGGACAAGGAACCAATATCCCACGTTCCCTCTGCATAATTAAACTTAACGTAACGGTCAATGTCGTCACTGTCAGAAGAACAATAAAACCAAAAAACTTCGTCAAACATCCTGTTTGAACCAGCAAAAATCTTTAACTTTTGATCGAAATTTAAATCATCAAAAACGTAACGAAGAACAGTACAGGGGAGCGCCTGTATTTGCCCTGCGTACATAAAGAAATTTTCTGTATCCATCCAAAACACACGATCACCAGCAGATACCACCGCTTTTGGAGCAATGATTGAAGAATTACTTGCCAGAAGATTAAATGAAAACGTAAAAGGAGCACCAACAAATCTCATGCTGTACATGGATGCATCTGTCCATATCAAAAGCTGCTGACGTGTTTCAACAGATGTAATGATTTCAGAACCTGAAGAAAGACGTTGAGAACCAGCTGTGTTGGTTGTTTTAGGTGTCCAATCTACTGCATTCTCTTGGTCTGACCAGCGCACAAGCAAAAGATCCTGCGTCGTTGTTCCTATTGTATTTGCGCCCAAACAAATAACGTGACGATCCGTGTCTGACACAATAACCTGACGGGCAATTGTCGGCGCATCCGAAGCCCCTGTCTGGCTACTCAAGGCCGTTGCCCGTGTGCTCAAGCCAAGTGTTGCGTCCCAATAATAAACGTTATCATCACGAACATTAAGGATGAGATCCTCGCCCCAATTGTCCTGCGACCACAGCCGCGTCTCACCGGAAGTAAACGGAGATACCGCATCCCCCCATCCATAAAAACCGTTGGCTTCCTTGACAATAACATCATCAGAATGAGAAGCAGCGGTAGTGCCTCTTGAGCCACGAATAACGGTTAAAGTGTTGCTTGATTTTGCCGTGTATAAAAGTAACTCGTCTTCAATTTTTATTAAACCAACAAAAGTGGCCGTAGCACCGCTCGAATGCGTTGCCGTGGTCGTTCCATCTACGCCTCTTGTGATGTCACCAAGAACGGTCCCTGAGTTGGTCTTGTAAGAAATGTGCTCACTGTCTACCTTGATTGTACCCTTGGCTGGCATTCCAGAGGAATCAGCCAGACTGATTGTTGTATCCACGATAGCTACAGCAGCACTTGTTGTTGTAGAAGCTGTTTCAAAATCAGAAGCAGAAGTCAAATCCAGCGAAGTTACACTGGCGTTTATGCCACCGTCCAAGGTAGTTTGGGAATAAGTAAGCGTCTGACCACCCCAGTAACCAGAACCCCAACCAGGGCCAAGAACAGATTCAGTCGTACTAACGTGTATCTGGTAATTGGCAATAACAGCCGAACCACCGCCAGCCGTAGATCCAGAAGTAGCACTTCCTCCCGTATCTACCTTGTAACTGTTGGCGGATACTACAGAAGTTATAACGTGTTCTGTATTTATCTGAGCGGCGGTTATCCCATCTGTAGTTGTAGCTCCACTGAAGGTAACATAGTCGCCTTCCGCTGCGCCATGACCCGCAGCCGTAACTGTAATTTCTCCTGAACTAGCACTACCCGTTGTAATAGGATTGGTTCCAAGTGTTGCCGTAGCTCGAATGGGTGTAATATCGTTGTACGAATCACCTTGTTCAATGTAAAACTTTTTGTTGGTGCCAACGCCCATTAACTTTAAAGCATCGAGAGTAATCCACGCATTTAAAGAACGAGGCGTTCCTGCAAGAGAAGTTCCAGAAACCTTTGTCCAGCCTCCCAGCTTTTCAGGGCGGCCTTTTCTAAAACGTATTAAATCGGAGTCAAACCAACCCTGCTCATTCGCAAAAGACGTACTTTCACGATTGACACCAGGTTTAAACTGAACTCTGGTAAGCGGCATTCATCTTACCCAGCAACGTATGCTTTACCATCCGTAATGGCTTTTGTGTACTTAGTTTTAGTTTTGCTGGAGTCTTTGTACCACTGTTTTTCTTTCTGAAGCTCAAGATGGTCCGTGTTGCGAGTAATCATAAGTTTGACTTCAGCGGCAGTGCCAAACTGTGTCAATGCGTCTGAATCATCAGCAACAGTTGCATTAATAAGTGTTACACTATCGTCCATAGCGGAAAAGTTTGCGGCAATTTCATCTGCCGTAAGTTCTCGATCAGCCATTTACTTGCTCCTTTGTGTTATCATCTTTAAGGCTTTCAATCAATGAAGTCATAAAACTGTCTAAGGCCACATTGATTTGGTCTAACTGGAACTGTTGCGCTTGACGCTTGCTTTGAAGATCCTGCACTTGGACAATCCAGTATTTCTGTTGATCCGTAAGGTCACTAGGATCGTATTCGGTGCCACCAATGTTGACGACATTTGTTTCATTATCAACCATTTAGTTTTTTCTCCAATTCTTCGACTTTTGCAGACAATTCTTTTACAGCATTAACTAAAAGCCATTTAATATCACTACCATCCACACTTAAACAGCCTGTTGTTTCTTCCTTAATAATTTGCGGTAAGAATCCTTGTACCTCTTGAGCAATTACTCCTAACTGAGTGCCTTCACTATCTATAGCAGCATGTTTAGGCAATTCATCAATTTCATCAGGGGTTCTATATTCAAAGTTACGAACTTGAATCTGATTTATTTTCTCAAGACCTATATTGTTATCAACAATATTCTTTTTAATTCGTCTGTCAGAAGTCGTTGAAAAATTTGCGCTGTTATTTCCTGCATAAACCGCTCCACCATTCGGAGAAATAAACGCTGTACTACTTCCCTTACCAACTTGACTATTCGTTCCTAGAGTAATTTCGTGGACATTTGTTGCGGCACTCTGATCACAGTTATGGCCTAAAACCATGTTATGACTGCCTGTCGTATTGGTATTACCCGCAGAACAGCCCATTGCAGTATTATACGAACCTGTTGTGGTTGCTCCTAATGTGTGAGCGCCAACACCCTGATTACAAACACCAGTTGTGAGGCCAACAAGAGAATTTTTGCCAAAACCAGTGTTTTCATTACCCGTTGTATGAGTGCTACCAGCACCATGACCTACATAGGTATTCTGGGAAGCAGTTGTTAAAGAACCTGCAGCATTATAGCCAACAGCGACATTAGTTTCCCCTGAAGTGCTAGAACCTAGTGCGTGTTTGCCAACAGCAGTAATCTGACCAACCGTTGTAAGAGCATCTAAAGCATTAGGGCCAACAGCAACATTGTCACCGCCTGTTGTACATGCACCAAGCGCATTTTGACCGAGGGCAGTATTAGCCGCTCCTGTTGTACATACATCAAGAGAAGCTTGACCCAAAGCAACATTGCTTGTCCCAGTTGTTATAGAAGCTCCTGCATGGTCGCCAACAGCCGTATTATCACTAGCCGTTGTTTGAGCGCCAAGAGCATTTTTTCCTATTGCTACGTTAGCACCCCCTGTTGTTAAAACATCAGCAGCATCAACGCCGACTACTACATTGTTTGAACCAGTTGTTAGATCATTAAGCGCATTGCCCCCAACTCCAACATTAGTACTGCCTGTAGTACAAGCTGCCATACAAATCATTCCTATAGCGGTATTGCCTGTCCCTGTCGTATTTGCTACCAATGCTTGAGAACCAAACGCACTATTATTAGATGCTGTTGTATTTGCAACACCTGCTGCATTTCCAACAAAAGTATTTCCTGTTCCTGTCGTATTTGCTAAACCAGCAGAATCGCCAACAGCCGTATTATTAGAAGCAGTTGTATTACCTCCTAATGCCTGATATCCCACAGCAACATTTTTCTCACCTGTTGTGATGGCATCACCAGCTTGGAAGCCCATAATTACATTATAACTACTGGTACTTATTAATTTACCAGCATCTACTCCCACAAGAACATTATAAGTGCCTGTTGTAATAGCCTGACCAGCTATATATCCAAATATAGCGTTATGATTTCCTGTGGTGATTGCCGTACCAGCTTGATATCCAACAGCAGTATTGCCTTGAGCAGTTGTATTTGCATCTCCTGTGGCCTGACCAACAAAAGTGTTGTAAGCTCCTGATGTATTTGCGCCACCTGCTGCATCACCAATAAACGTATTGTATCCCCCGGTTGTATTTGCATCACCACAATACGCACCCACATAGGTACAGCCTGCACCTGTTGTATGAGCATTTCCAGCGTTATAGCCTACAGCAACTACTGGTCCTGCTTCGGTCATACCCCGTAATGTATAATGACCTAAAGCTGTATTATTGCCCCCTGTCGTAAGAGCATCACCAGCATTTTGCCCAAGACAAAGATTACCGTTTCCAGTTGTTACCGCCCCACCAGCCGCATGACCTATAGCTATAAAAGGAGAAGCAGTTGTTGCGGCATCACCAGCAGTATGCCCGATAATAGTATTGCTGCTTGCTGTTGTAAGAGCCTTGCCAGCGTCATAGCCCACCAGAACATTATTATCGCCTGTAGTAATTGCCGTTCCAGCTTCATCACCAACAGCTACGTTGTAGTTACCACCTGATTGAATAGAATTACCTGCATTGACACCTGCGATGTAATTGGACGTACCCGCAGTGACCGTAGATTGAGTGCCACTAATTATCCAGCTATCAGCACTTTCGTCCCACAAAGCATATTTGCCACTAGTAGCACCGAAGAGTTTAACGTCATATCCAGTATCATCAACACCAACAGTGACTGTGTTGCTAAAGGTCGAAGCTCCTCCTACAGCAAGTGTTCCGTCAACTGCCGCTGCACCTGTAACCTCAAGTGTTCCTATTTGAAGGTCTGCCAGAGCATCAACAACTGCTGCGCCACTTCCCGCTCCATCACAGTAGACAATGACGTTTTTACCATTTTGAACGGTGACGTTTGCTCCAGAGCCTTGGGAAAGAATAACGTCGTCCCCAGCGGCATTTTCAATGATAAACCAAGCAGGGGCTGTATTCGGCGCTATTGTAACCGTACAGTCTTGACTTAAAGATCCCGTAAACTTAATCGCACGGTACATACCGTCTTGAAGATTTTCAGTTCCAGAACCTGGAGAAGCTTCTCGAACAGTCAAAGTGGCTGTAGAAGCATCGCTCAAAGCTACCGCTTTGTATGAGGCTAATCGGTCAACAATATCCCAGTTGTGATTTGAGGTCGTACCCCAAGTTCCGGCCTGTTCTCCAGAACCTATTTTTTCTAAACTGAAACCAGTTGTGTATGTAGAAGCCATAATCTTTTCCTATGCTGCTATATCTGTCCAATCCGGGGTTTGAGAGTCATCAACCGCAGACCAGTTAGGTGTTTGTGATTCATCAACCGCAGACCAGTTAGGTGTTTGTGATTCATCAATAAGACTCCAGACGTTTGATTCTCCTGTGCCACCCGTCGCTGATACGCCTGTGGGCGTAACTTTTGCGCCACCCGTAAGCGTAACAGCGCCAAGTTCCCCTGTACCCGCAACGCCCGTAAGAGTGACATTGTTTGTTCCTGTGATTGTGACCGTACCGACTGCGCTTGTTCCCGCAACGCCCGTTGGGGTGACACTTGCGCCAGCCGTAGGCGTAACTGTTCCAATGCTTCCCGTACCCGCAACGCCCGTAACGGTAGCCGTGATACTGGGGGTAACAACCACCGTGCCAACGGCACCTGTACCCGCAACGCCTGTGGGAGTAACGCTTGCACCAGCCGTAATCGTAACCGAACCAACACCGCCCGTACCCGCAACGCCTGTTGGGGTGACACTTGCACCCGCCGCTGGGACAACTGTCCCAACCGCGCCCGTACCCGCAACACCTGTAGCGGTAACTGTGCTTGTGCCTGTGACCGTGACCGTGCCAATCGCGCCCGTACCAGCAACGCCCGTGGGAGTAACGCTTGCGCCAGCCGTAATTGTGACCGTGCCAACGGCACCCGTACCCGCAACGCCCGTAACATCGACGGCAAGAGGAGAGTTCCACGCACCCTCACTCCAAGTACCTCTTCCCCAGCCTGTGATGTTTGCCAAAGCATTGTCCTCTACGCAATCCTAATAATCGCCGTACTCGCAGCAGCGGCAGGAAAAGCTACCGTAAACGTACCTGCCGTACTGGTCTTGTTTCCACCAAAATCAAGCGCACAAACCGCTTTGTCACTATTTGTGTCGTTATAGATCAAAGCTCCTCGTGCTGTAATTGTCGCTGTCGTAAAGCTAATATCAGCAAAATCCGTAAATCCGGTAGTTCCTGAAGTAGAAGGGTTTACGTTAGTTAATGCACCTCCGCCAGCCGTATAACTACCACTGTTAGCAACTTCCCCCGTAGTAGTATAGGCCGTTGTAGATGCCCCTAATGTAGCCGTAGTAGACGATTTTCCTCCTCCACCAATGGCGTATAGAGCCAATTTAAAGCTATTTCCCCCAGAAGCGTCAAAATCATGGGTAGCAGACAATAACTCGCCCTTAAATGATGTACACATTGCTGTTGTAATTGCCATATCACAAACTCCTTAAATTCTTCGCCAGTTCAGGGTAACCAGCTTCCCTTAGTTTAGCCGCTATGGTTGCCCTATCCTGATCCACAGCATGTTGC
>Ga0114906_1000849_pt1 | contig 16623 bp, 15 predicted proteins | sample MalvirDeepMed_M9_FD_89687 | JGI IMG/M metagenome (GOLD analysis project Ga0114906, IMG submission 89687) | Marine viral communities from the Global Malaspina Expedition - Malaspina viral metaG DeepMed_M9 | ecosystem: Environmental > Aquatic > Marine > Oceanic | place: Mediterranean Sea...
CTCTTATCCCTTGCACGCAGCTACGCCAAAAAGGAACCGGACCCCCCGGTCGGTTACAGTTGGCCGGAGTCCCTTCCCAAAAATATTACGGGATGCAACATGCGTTTGGTCCGTCGTCTGCTGATGGCGTTGTCTGGGATTGCGGTCATGTCGTGCGTGGCTGTTGCCTTGATCTCTTGCGCGGTGATATGTTCGTACGGTAACGGGACGTTTATCTTGAGCGCGTTGGTTGTTGTCAATTCCGCACTGACTGCCGGTTGCGTTGTTTGGTGTACGCATTGTGAGCATGTAGCGCGTCGAGAGGACATTCTCGACTCCATCCACCACCTTCCAAGGAAGCGGAAAGATGAAGCTCTTCGCACTCGCAATCGCGGCGTTGCTACTGACAAGCCCGGCTCCGGCGGCTGAGCCCGAGGTTGTCCCTCACCTCCAGAACATCTCCGTCACGATCAAGTCGAACTTCTCGACGGGCAGCGGGGTCATCTTCAAGCGGGAGAAGCACAGCTTTGTTTGGACGGCTGCCCACGTCATTGCCGGTCTTCGGAAAGAGCGGACTGCCGTCGACCCCAAGACGGGTGTGAAGCGTACGATTGTCGAGTTCGACGATGCCAAGGTCATCAAGACGTTGATCGAGGACGGCAGGACGGTTGGAAGGTACGAGTTGGACGCGGAGGTCATCAAGTACTCTCACGCCGACACGGGAGAGGATCTGGCCCTTCTGCGAGTTCGGGCCAAGGGCCAATTCTCCTCGGGGACGAAGTTCTACAAGGCTGACAAGCCTCCCAAGCTCGGTACGAAGCTCTACCACGTCGGCTCCCTGCTCGGGGAAATGGGAAGCAACAGCTTGACGGACGGAATCGTGTCTCAGAGAGGTCGCCTTATCAACAAGACGATCTACGACCAAACAAACGCCACCTCGTTCCCCGGAAGCTCCGGAGGCGGCATCTACGACGCTGCAACCGGCCTGTACGTCGGGATGTTGGTTCGGGGGGCCGGAGAGGGCTTCTCGCTGTACGTTCCGGTTCGCCGGATGCGAAACTGGGCAAGACGAGTCAAGGTGGACTGGGCTATGGACGAGACCGTCAAGATGCCCGGTTCCGAGCCTTGGAAGAATCTGCCAATCGAGGACTTGAAGTGAGCGACGCCAACGACTTTGCATCCACCCTGAAGCGGGAAGGCCGTTTCAAGGAGTTCAAGAGACGAAGGCTTGAGCTGGAGTCGACGGGGCTCTCCAAGTCAGAGTCGTATGTGATCGCGACATCGGAGTTTGGCTCCGCCTCCTCCGCCGCTTCCCCGGCAGTTCCTCCCTCCGGCCCGGAAGCCGGGGGGGGCGAGCCTTCCGATGTGTCCGTGGATGTCTTCAAGGGGAAGTCGTCCACCCTGAGAGAGGATTACCAGTGGGTTTACGAGAACATCGCTCACCCGAGTGCCGGTGCGGAAGACGCTCCGTCCTGTGGTGCTTGGGGTCTGCTCCAGTTCGCCCGCAGCGACCCCAAGAGCTTCTACGTCGAGTGGATGCAGATGGTTGGTCGACAGCAGGACGAAGACAAGGTTCTCAGGGAGTACGCAGAAGATGCCGCCCGCTCCGCTACTGAAATCGCAAAAATGCTCGCAAAGTCTTCCCTTGTACAGCCAGATCCCGAAGACGGTTTCGGAGAACCTGAGCTTCAGGAAGAACTTGCTGGAGGCCACGGGTAGCGACCCGGAACTGCGGAAGACCGTGTGGCAGGCCTGCGCTGCCGACATCCTCTACTTCGTCAACGCCTTCTGCTGGACCTACGATCCCAGAAAGCCAAACCCCAAGATCCCGTTCATCACCTACGGGTTCCAAGACAACGCTCTTCTTTGCCTCGAAGAATCACTTCCTCACCTCGAAGAAGACGGCTCTTCCTTCAAGGGCAGAGACATCCTCATCGAGAAGAGCCGGGACATGGGCGCGAGCTGGATGTGCCTCACCCTGTTCTTCTGGGGCTGGATGTTCCGCCCGATGCAGAGCTACCTGATGGTGTCTCGGAAGGAGTCCTTGGTGGACGGCTCGGGAGACTCACTCTTCGGTCACATAGACTTTCTCCTCAAGGGAACCCCGGCGTGGATGAGACCCGCACTGACTCGAAACAAGCTCAAGCTCATCAACTTGGACAATGGCTCGAAGATCGAAGGCGAGTCCACCAACGACAACATTGGGCGTGGCGGAAGAAGGGGTGCAATGCTGATCGACGAGTTCGCTGCTTTCGATGGGGGAGGATGGGACACGCTCTCGGCTACCGCAGACACTTCAAACTGTCGAATCTTCAACAGCACCCCATGCGGCACTGCAAACGCCTTCTTCGCTCAAAGAGAGAAGGGAACCCCTAGGCTCAGGCTGCACTGGCCGCTTCACCCCGAGAAAGGGGCGGGCCTGTACGAGGACGAGAAAGGGAAGCCCCGATCACCTTGGTACGACGGGGAGTGTGTCAGGCGAGCCCACCCCGTCGAGATAGCTACCCAGCTCGACATCGATTACCTCGGCAGTAACTACCCCTTCTTCCCGCCGGACATCCTCGAGCAGTTGGTGTCCGACTTTGGGCTGAACCCGAAACATGTCGGAACGATGTTTGCCGATACGAACGGAGACGGGGTGTACACCGAGGATGACAGTGGGAACCTGCTGGTGTGGTGTGATCTGGATGAGGGCGGAAGCCCTCCCGCCGACCGGGACTACGTTGTGGGGTGCGATATCTCTCAGGGAACCGGGGCCTCTGATTCAGCCATCTGCGTCGGGGACCGCATGTCCGGGGAGAAGGTCGCCGAACTCTGCACAAACCAGCTCTCGGCCAACAGGTTCGCCGAGTTGGCTGTTGCCGTCTGCCGGATGTTCTCTGGTCCGGGCGGGAGGCCTGCCCACCTGATCTGGGAAGCGACCGGTCCGGGCCGCACGTTCGGCAAGACAGTCATCGACGACCTGCGTTTCGGCAACGTGTATTACATGACGGACGACAGGAGCCTGAGGAAGCGTCAGACCGACAAGCCGGGGTGGTTCTCGACCGGGGATGGAAAGAAGGATCTCCTGAACGACTACCGGAACGCGCTGGTCACAAAGAAGTTCATCAACCCCTCCTCGAGAGCCTTGAGGCAGGCAGCCGAGTTTGTCTATCTCTCCAACGGTCGCATCGAGCACGGGGGTTCAACGAACTCGATTGACCCAAGCGACCGGGGAGATAATCATGGCGATATTGTTATCGCAGACGCGCTCTGCTCCAAGCTTCTCCACAGGAGCATCCAGAAGCCGAAACGAGAGGTTCAGGGTCCGCCCCTGATGTCCTTGGCGTGGAGACGCCGCAACCGCAAGGAGGAGGAACGTGAGTACATCGAAAGTTGGTAATCTGGTCGGGAGCAAGACTCCCGAGGAGAAGGTCTTGATCGATCTGCTTACCTCTGAAGTCGCCGTGTTCCGCTTTCACCATAACTTCCGGAAGGTGTGGCAACCCGACTTCATGGGCGAGGAAGAGACCGAGCATTTCCAGAACTATCACGGCCCCACCGAACGGGACGATATCTGATGCCAAACCCATACGACCCCGCAGACTTGGCCCGCCTACGCAGGGCGATGGAAAACTCCCGCTTCCAGTTGGAGCCGTTTCGCAGGCGGCACAAGGAGGCGATGGAGCAGTATGTCGGTGTGTACTACTCGGACAACGGTGCGGAGAGACCGGTACACGTCAACCTGATGGAGATCGCGGTCAACATCTACGAGAGGCAGTTGATTGCGCGACCCCCGAGGGTGAACATCCTGACTCGCATGGGCAAGCTGAAGCCGACCGCTGCCAAGCTCGAGTCGGTGATGAACGCCCTGCTGGAAAACACCTCGATCCACCGGGAGATGGCCCGCGCGGTGAAATCCGCCCTGTTCTCGATTGGGATCGTGAAGATCGGTCGAAAGTACGTCGGCTCCTTCGAGGTGGATGGTGTTGAGATTGACAAGACGGTTCCTTTTGCCAAGCAGATCCTGTTGGACGACTGGGTGCATGACATGTCTGCCCTGTCGATGGAGGAGTGCTCCTTCATGGGCCACCGCTACCGCATGTCGTTGAGCGAGGCCCGCGAGAACCCCGACTTCGACAAGAAGGAGCGGGAACGCTTGCAGAAGATGGACGCATCCCTGTTCAACCCCGGCGGCGACGAGAGCATCTCCTCGATCTCCGCCCAGAGCAATTACCACGAAGACGAATACGACCCGAAGGTCGAGTTGTGGGAGATGTGGCTCCCCAAGAGCCGCCTGCTTGTGACACTTGGCCCAAATGAGGATGCCAAACCGCTCAGGGTCGTCGAGTGGGACGGTCCCGAGCAGGGGCCTTTCCACTTGCTGTTCTTCAACGAGGTAGACGGCAACTCGATGCCCTTGGCCCCGGCGATGTTGTGGCAGGGGCTGCACAGGATCGTCAACTCCATGTACCGCAAGCTGGAACGTCAGGCTTCACGCCAGAAGACTGTCGGGTTGGCTAGGGGCGTGGATACGGAGGACGCCGAAAGGCTCCGCATGGCCTCTGACGGGGAAGTTGTGCCGATCAACGGCGGACTGCCCATCGAAGAGGTCGCGATGGGTGGCATTGACCAGAACACGTTCGCTTTCATGCTCCAGTCCAAGGAGATGTTTTCTTGGCTGAGCGGGAACTTGGACGCTCTGGGCGGCCTTGGCCCGCAATCGGAGACGGTAGGTCAGGACAGGCTGATGTTCGCGTCGGCCAACCAAAGGATCTCCGGAATGCAGGACGCCGTGTCCCTGTTCGTCAGCCGGGTTCTGACTGACTGGGGGTTCTACCTGTGGCAGGAGCCGCTGGAGTCCTACCCGGCCTCCATCCAGCCTCCGGGCATGGAAGCGATCCAATCCGAGCTTACGGCTGAGGAGCGGAACAACGCTGCCTACTACGACATGATGCTGAACATCGAACCGTACTCGATGCAATTCAAATCTCCGGGCGAGCGTTTGCAGACGCTGAACGGAATTGTCAACGGGGTGCTGATGCCGTCCCTCCCCCTGCTCCAGCAGCAGGGAATGGGTCTGGACTTGGGGGCACTGATGTCCCTTTACAGCGAGTACGCGGATCTTCCGGAACTCGCGGACATCATCACCTACGTCAACCGTCCGGAATCTATCGGTGCTCCGCCATCGGAGGGGCCGGGCAAGCCCTCCGTAACCCACAGGACCAACGAGAGGGTCTCGAGGCCCGGTGCGACCCGTCAGGGTGCGGAGCAGGTATTGGTCAACCAGATGCTCGGCGGAAACTCGCAGCAGTCTGAGAAGGAAGGTGCTGCGAGGCAGATGTCGTAAGCCAACCGAGGTGTGTTCGTGAAGGTAAAGTACAAGGTCAACGGTGTCGAGTTGTCCCCCGAGGAGTTCTCAAATCGCAAGGGGGCGGGAATCGACTTTACAGAAAACGACCCTTCGTTTATCAATCGTGAGTGGGAAGGCCACTTCTGCGAGGGGTCTGCCGTACACCCAAAGGACATCAAGGCTGCCGAGGAGCACGCCAAGAAAAACGGTGTGCCGACGTATTTCGACAAGCATGGGAGGCCTCACTTCACCTCCATGCGTCACCAAGCAAACTACTTGGGCCTGATCGGAATGCACAACAAGGACGGGGTGCTGGGCTAGGCCCGGAAGGGATCTATCGTGATCGGTCTGAACATGGGGAGTGGATTCAAGTTCAAGGGCTCCAACTACAAGAAGCTCCACCAGATGGTCAGCAGGCTTCGCCCCGGCAGGAAGATGGACAACTTCAGCGACGCCACCAGAGGAAGCAGCGTCATTCGAGACATTCTTTCCACCCTGAGCGGGTCTGGCGGAATGTTTGGCCGGATGGCCAGAAAGGCTCAACTGAAACTCAAGGCCCAGACGACGCAGAAGATGCACGAGTCTCAGGCGGCCCAGAAGACGCCTCAGACCCCTCAGTCTTCCAGCAGGAGAGACATCCGCTTGGAAGGGCAGGGGGAACGTCGGTCCTTCCAAGACGTAGCGGCCTCGATGTTCGGGGAGAATAAGTTCGAGCGGAAGAGGAAGCGGACTTTGAAGAAAATGTTAAGCTGGTTCTAGACAAGGGAGGCCGAAATGCCTGAAGAGCAGGAATTGGAAACGACAGAAATCACAGAAGAGGAGTACTTGGAGGAAGAACCCGAGTACCCGACCGGCGAGACCGAGGAGGAGGTTGAGCTTGAGTCAGAGGAAGAGTTCTCGGACCAGCACTACGCTGTTGGGGCGAAATTCGGCCTGACTCCGGAGCAGGTGGACGGCTTTGGCACGTCCGAGGTGTTCGAGGGAGCACTCGGAAGGCTTGAAGCTATTGCACGGTCTGCTACCGAAGGGCAGAATACACAACCAGTTGGTGAAGAGGCGGAAGTCGATGACCCAGTCTCGGCCTTCCAGTTTTCCGACCCGGCTGAATACGACCCGGAAATCGTTGACTTGGCGGATCAATCGAACCGTCGTTTCGACGCTCTGGAAAAGCGAGTGGGCGAACTGATGTCCCAAAACCAGTTCTCCCAAGAGATCGTTGCCCGGCAAAACGCCGAGCAAAATGTCATGGATTTCGAAGGTGCTGTGAACCAGCTCGACGAGTCCATATTCGGAAGAGGCGGCTTTGACGAAGTCGGCAGCCAGCATTCCAATAACCGCATGAAACTCGCGCAAGCAGTAGCTCGCTTGGGTCATGGGTACTCGGCGCAGGGTGAAGACGTCCCCTCGATCGAGAAGCTGGTGGAAGAGGCCTTTCCGGCAACTTTCACCGATCAAATTGGTAAAGAAGCACTCAAGACTGCCGCTTCGAAAAGTCGACGGCAGAGGGGTCAATCCGTAGCTGCGCCAACATCGGACTCAGCCTCGGGCAAAACCTCTACCGAAGCCGCAATTCAGGCGGCTGCCGACTGGTTCAAGGAAAACGGGAAGCGGTAGTCCTAAAAGAAAAGGGCTATCAAGATGGCTTATGATGCAGAAGGCTATCAAGACCTGATTGAGACGACTCTCCGTCATCTCGACAAAGTGTCTTGGACCGATATCGTTGTGGACTTGCAGCGTCACACGGCGATGCCTCAGTTGCTCCGGAAGAACCGCGTCGAGTTCGGCTCGGGCTACGGACACCAGTTCAACCTGCGCGTCGCCAGCAACAACGCTGCTCGCAACGTCAAGCTGAACGAAGAGGACAACCCGACAACCGCCGACACGCAGATTCGCGGCAACATTCCTTGGCGTCACAGTGAGACTCACTGGGCCATCGAGGAACGGATCGTTGCGATGAACCGTGAACCGGCCCGGTTGGTCAACCTTCTCCAAACCAGTCGCGTCGACTCCCTGACGGATCTCGCGGACCTGATGGAGAAGAACTTCTGGGGCAACCCCCCCGGAGCGAACGACAAGTTGAAGCCTTATGGCATCAACTACTGGATCGTCAAGGACGCCGCCAAGGGGTTCAACGGCGGTGCGCCTTCCGGCCACACCTTGGTCGGAAACGTCAACCCGACGACGTACCCGAAATTCAAGAATTACACGGGGACGTTTTCGAAGATTTCGAAGAGCGATCTGATCCGCTTGTGGCGGGAAGCTTCGGTCAAGACCGACTTCCGTCCGCCTGTGGACGGCCCGTTTTCGAACGTGGGTGGCGACTACGCCTACTACGCCCCCTACGACGTTATCGGCAAGATGGAAGAAATTCTGGAAGCTCAGAACCAGAATCTCGGAAACGATGTCGCCAGCAAGGACGGTATGACGACCTTCCGCCGTACTCCGGTTGTGTGGGTTCCGTTCCTCGATCTGGATCAAAGCAACGTCGATGAAGAGCGCGTGTACGGCATCAACTGGAAGGTCTTCAAGCCTGTGTTCCTCTCCGGGGAATACATGAAGGAGACCAAGGTTGCTCCGCACCCGCTCCATCACCGCGTTTTGACGCAGTACATCGACTGCACGTACAACTTCTTGTGCGTGGATCGTCGGCGTAACTTCGTCCTCCACAAGGTCTAAGTGATTGACTGACAATCGCTTGTAAAGTGTCCAGTAGCCCCCCGCCCCAGCAATCGCTGCCACGCGGGGTGGGGGGCTCTTTTGAGACTGGCAGCATCAAAGAAAGAGTGAAATCATGGGTTCAAACGTACCGCACAAGGGAATCATCAAGGCTGGTCGATTGTCGCCAGTCGTCTTCGGCAACTTCCCCGTTCGTAGCGCGATGGCCGGTCTCAGCGGAGACATGGTACATGTGCGACTTCAGGACGGCGTTGATCTCGCCGAAAGCCCGCTCGAAACTGCCGGGGCACTCTCCGTGTCCAGCGAAGACATCCTGCTGACGAGCGGAAGCTCGGCGACGAACGTGGCGGCTCTCGGCAGTGCCCTCAAGATGGACATCCGTGGCCGGTTTGCCCTTGAGTGCAAGCTCCGGGTGGACACGGTTGACAATAGCGTGGCCGGTACCTTCATCGGCTTTTCGTCCAGTCGCACCGCGCCCATCGCGGACGCTGACGCAGGGGCCGCGATCTTGGCAAGTTCCCTTGGCGTGTTCATCGACCGCGCCAATGGCGATCTGCTCCAGATTGCTGTCCGGAACGACACTGATGCTGCCGTTCTGACCAGCACCGGCAAAGCTCTTGTCATCAATACCGACTACAAGATCGGGTTGGTCGGCAAGGGCGACGGCGAGGTCAGTCTCTTCCTCGACGATGTTCTCCTCAAGAAGGTGAGCATTGCTGGCAACATCGACCCGGCCTACGCCGTGGCCTGTGTTGTCAACCAATCGGCAGCGGTTCGCACCCTGAAGCTGGGTCCGTTCTTCGCCGCTGGCGTCGTTGACTAGCTGAAGCCCCAAGGGACTCGCCTCCCTTTCGCCAGCGGGGCGAGAGATAGACTCCTCCGTCTCTCGCCCCGCTTTCTCTTCTCTTCGGCAAGAGCATGGCAGAATCAACATTCACCCTGAACTTCGGGGATCTCCGCAAGGAGGTGTCCGAGTTCCTGTACGGCGGAAGCGGCACGGCGTCAACAGCCCACAAGGCGGACGTCATCACCCGTGTAATCGAGTCTGGGCTCAGGCAGTTCTACAGCCCGCCCCCACTCGGGCAGCACATGCACGACTGGAGCTTCCTGAAGCCAATCACCAGCATGACCCTTCAGGAGTCCTACTCTACGGGGACAGCCTCGTACGACAGTGGCACGAACCAAGCCACCCCGGTCTCCCCTGCCGACTGGAGCGGCCTGACGTGGGCCGACAAGGGGATGTTCGAGATTGACGGTATCAACTACCCAATCGAAACAATCGAAACGAGCGGGCAGTACCGAATCACCTTGGATGCCAGCGACAAGCCCAGCGCGAGCATTGCCGCCACAACGTACAAGATTCACCAAGACGACTACGACATGCCGGACGACTTCGGCAGGGTGATGGGCGACATCACCTTTGCGGAGAAGGACAAGTCTTGGCACACGGTCAAGATCGTGGGAGAGAACCGCATCAGGGCAATGCGGCAGAAGGACTATTCGACAACCTCCACGGTCGACCCGTATTACGCCGCGATCAAGCCCAATGCGCAATCGGACACGGACTCCATCGGGAGCAGGCAGGTCATCCAGTTCTGGCCGTCAATCTCGAGCGCGGTTGTGGTTTCCTACCGCTACAGGGTCAGGCCGAGCCACGACGTCACCCAGACAAACAAGCACCCCTACGGAGCGAGCGATCACTCCGAGACGATCCTGAGTGCGTGCCTTGCTGCTGCTGAGCAAAAGCTCGACAACGAACGCGGCTCGCACTACACTCGATTCATGGAATGCTTGGCGGCCTCAATCGAGGTTGACTCCAGAACAAACCGGCCCGAAAATCTCGGGTACAACTCAGACAACTCGGATGGGGTCAGCATGTTCGGAGGCAGGATGGTGTCGAACGACAAGGTTCGCCACAAGGACATTGACGGAACATTCATTGACTGAGGAAAGTCATGGCTGAGATCAACGCTTCGAAAACCATCCCGTCGGACGGCGGCACGTTTGACCTCGACGAAACCCGCTCATACACCATCGCCATAAACGCAGGGTCCGACGTCACTATCAAAGTGGACTCGGGGGACGCTGTTACGGTGACGCCTCAGTTGCTCCCAATCGAAGTCGGGCCGGGTGTTGGCGAGCTGGTGATTGGCGGATCGTTAATCACCGGAGGCATCTTCCCAAAATCAGATTCGAGAGTGTAGGAGAACAAGATGAGTCAACGACACACCGTTCAGGACGCGACCGGCATCATTGCTTCCGACGAGATCGGAAACTCCCTTATCGTCGCCTCCGCTGAAAACCCGTCCTTGACCCGCGAAGGCGAGGCTGGGTTCTCCAAGGGCTGCCTGTTCATCGACACAGCGAACGCAAAACTGTATGTGAACAACGACAGCGAGACGACGGCCAGTTGGGCCGAAGCAACGTAACACCCGGCAAGGAGGACGCTGATGCCTCCACGTCAGGTCCAAGGATTCGGATTTCCTGTAGGCGGGCTTAGCGAGAACTACTCGTTTGAGTCTCAGGAGCCCGGCACAACTGTGTCTGCCCTGAACGTACGCGCCTACGACGCCAAGTCGGGAAGGCTGCGGGGAGGCCAGCGTCCCGGCCTGAAGAAATACGTTGCGAGCAAGTTCTCCCTGACCAACTCTGCGGGGACGAACCCCAAGGCCTTCCAGAGCCTTGTGCAGCTCACCGGGACGGACGTATCGAAGTCTGTCGGCGACAAGGCGGTTGCCATGTCGATCAACAGCAGCAGCGAGTCGAAGGTCGAAGTCTTTGAGGACTTCCCCGGCCTGAACAGCACAAAGACCCCCCGCCACCTGTCGACGCTGCTGGACACCCAAACCCCGTCCACCTTCGACGGTGCGATCCAGATGTCGGTCTACGGCAGGAACAGCGACCTGTACACGGCCACTGTGGACAAGACAGCGGACAGCGGCAAGTACTGGGTCTACCTGCACAAGTCGGCACACTACTCCGGGTCCGGAAACATCTCGGCGGTCAAGCTTGGCTACATCGACACCAGCGACTACAACGCCACCCACCGATACGTCATCGGGATGGGCCACTACAGCGGGAGCCTCTACCTGTTCATCAAGGGCACGTTCACCGGGGCCACCGGGGCGATAATCACGTCCGGAACCGAGTCGAACTGCGTCCTGAAGATCAAGGACGACCTGACGCTTCTGGAGGCCAAGTCCTCCTCGTTTGCCAGCGGCAACGGCGACGACCACTCCCTGACAAACAACCTTTTGGCAGTCGGGCAAGACAGGCTCGTCATAACCGCCGGATCGGCGGGGTCGGTCACGGTAAAGTGCTGGCGGCTCGGGATACAGGCCATATCCGACCCGCCAACAACCGTAACCGTGGACACGACAGGCTCAACGTCCTCTCGCTACGAGCTTGAGATGGACAACAGGGGCGGCACCTTCATCTGCTACAAGATGGACTCGACGTACTACGTCTCGAAGGTCCACCGGGACTTCTCGGGTCTGGACGCCTCCTTCGCCACCAGCGGCAAGAAGACGGCAACAAACACGCTGTCGTCGCTGTCTTACTGCCACCGAACGGACAGGCTCGGAGTCGCAGGGACGAGAGGCGCAACCGGGCTGTTTTCCGGGGTGGGCTGCGAGGTCTGCCTGCTTGACCCCGGAAACGGAAACATTCTCGCCCCGACCAAGTCTCAATCCAGACTCGTCTCTGGTGTCAGCGACTGGTCCTGCATCAGGGCCAAGGGGGACGGGGAGTTCCACCTGTTCAGGCTGTCATCCTCGACCGTCGTCACAACGGCAACGACCACCAACGTGTACGCGGAGTATCTGGTCTCGGACAACGACTGGGACAGCGTAACGGGCACAGACGGGAACTCGAGCAACAAGACGTACACGGTGAGCGACTCTCAGGCCTCCGACACCAACAGGTCTGGCGCAGACAGGGCGGTCGCGGTGTTCTCCGTGTTCGACTTGGACTTCGGGGAGAAGTCTACCGCCCGGCAGTCGTACTTGGTTGGCGTCGGCGAGGGAACTGTTCGCGTCATGCAAATGCACGACGACACGTCCAAGAGAAACTGGGTGGACGTCTCTGCCGGGACCAATGCACTCGAGCACTCCTCGCCGGTAATCTTCGGCATTCCGTTTTACGGAACAGTGCTTGGTACGGAGGCTGCCCACACGGAAGACGCCATTGCGTCCGGAGTCCGCAAGCCCCGAGAGCTTCCTGTCTACGGAGCCTTTTTCGTAGACGGGTTCAACAAGAAGTACTACGACTTCTTCGACAACAAGGTGAAGGGGTGGTCCTCCAACAGCAACATCTCGGGAAGCTCGTTCCCGGTTGACTCCGGAGGATACTTCCCGAACCTGATCGAGAAGTGGCGTGGCAGAATCGTAATGTCCGGCCTGCCCAACGAGCCGCACAACTGGTTTATGACATCCACCGGGACGTCCGATAACTGGCAGTACTTCCCGACCATCGTCAACGAGTACACGGCAACGGCTGGCCACGTCTCGGATGCAGGGGAAATGCCTGACATCGTCCGGGGGATGATCCCGCTTACAGACGACGTCCTGCTGTTTCTCGGGGACAAGAGCATCTGGCAGCTCTCAGGAGACCCGATGTCCGGAGGCCGGTGGGACTTGGTGTCAGATAAGGCTGGCGGCGCGTGGGGCCGGGCTTGGTGTATCGACTCCCTCGGCATCGCCTACTTCTTCGGGAGCACCGGGGGTGTTTACAGGATGCTCCCCCGCTCGATTCCGGAGAGAATAACCACCGGGGTTATCGACAAGCGGCTCAGGGACATCGACCTGTCCAACACCATCGTCAGGATGGAGTGGAACGAGAAGGAGATGGGCATCCACCTGACCCTGACCAAGAACGACACGACATCAGCCGAGGACTGCTACTTCTACGACGCAAGGAGTGGGTCTTGGTGGCCCGACAAGTTTTCCCACATCGCCCACAACACCGCAAACATCACCGTGTACGACGGAGACGCCTCGGGGGACAGGGAAGTCCTGCTCGGCGGTCGCGACGGGAACGTGTACTACTTCGATCCGAGCCAAGCAAGGGACCAGACCGACACCGGGAATCAGGACATATCAAGCCACGTTTATCTGGGACCGCTGTCCCCTTCTGCTGGCAAGGTTGTGGTGGACGAGGTGCAGTCGAAGATTGCGTTGGACTCGGGGACGGTGAAGTGGGCATTGCACGCCGGTTCTTCTGCCGAGGCCGCCTTGCCCACGGACGTCATCCTTTCCACGGACACGTCTGGCACGACCAGAGGTCAGGTGGGGACAGGAGACTGGTCTGTCACTACAATCGACGGGGAAAAGGTAGGCAAAAGCGTGGACCGGATGCGGGCGGTTGGCGACGCTTTTTACCTCAAGCTGCTTGGAGACGCCTCGCCATCCGACAGGTGGGCGTTTGAGACAATTGCCATCCAGTACCACCCGGTAGGCCGACAGTCGAGCAGGTCGCTATGACTCAACGCCAGCACCCAAGAATCGTCGGCCAATTTGGAAGGAATAGGCGTGCGCAAAACTTTTGGGCCGGAAACCACGGAACAATCCAGAAGCTCGGCATCGGCGTCAACGAACCGGACACGGCTCTGGACATCGACGGGTCAGTCACCCTGTCTCCCGTCACGGACCCGGCAGATCCGGACGAGGGGAAGGTGGTTATCTGGCTGGCAGACGGCACGCTCCCCCCGCACAACAGGGGCGACTTGGTTGCCAAGGTGAAGATAGACGGTCAGGTCAAAGACTACATCATCGGAGACTACTCTTCCGCGTCCTCGACGGTACTGATTACCGACGAGAACGGTGCATACATTGTGTGCTCACCCATCGATCCGAGTGACGCCAGTGCATTCATCAAAGCGGATTACGAGGGCGAATAAATGGCAACGTCAAAACAAATAAAAGACCTGAACCCCCTAACAACCCACACGCTCAGCGACTACCTGATCGTCCAGAGGTCGGCCACCCCGTTCGACACCCACAAGATTTACTCCCAAGACCTCTTCACACAGGCGATGGTCAACGGGGTCGGAACGCTTACGGCTGGTGCCCCTACGGACCAGCAGATGCGAATCCAGTTTGACGGCAACACGTTTCTGGACATCACGATCACCTCTGCCGGGAACGTGCAGCTTGAGTCCAACGTGAACACCGGGGAGACGGACGGAGGCTTCACCTTCAAGGGTGCCGACTCCGTGGCGGATGTCGCGTCCTTCTTCCGGGTCCAGTCTAGCGGCGGCACAACCGGGCTGGTTGTCGACGTTGCCAACAGCAGGGTTGGCATCAACAAGGACGCGCCCGGAGTGTCTCTCGATGTTGCCGGGTCGGTACTGGCGAACCCGGCAACCAATACCTACGGGCTCGGAGCCATCGTTCCTGCGGGGACCGGGACCGGTCTGGAGATCACAAACAACGGGACTGGCGACTCGATTCAGGTCGACACCACGGCCTTCATCGTAGACGGATCAGGGAATGTCGGGATCGGCGTGGACCCCAGCTTCCCGCTCGAGATCCTCAGGGCCGCCACCCAGCTCAAGTTGTCGTACGACGCCGATAGCTTTGCGACACTCGACGTGGCAAACGCCAGCCACACAACAATCGCAACAGGACAGAGCGGAAACCTCAGCCTCTCCCCGGCATCGGGAGGGGACATACTGCTCACGGCGACCGGAAGCTCTGCCGACATCGACCTCACTTCTGGCGACGACATCAGGCTGACCGCGGCGGATAACATCGACATCAAGAGCACCACCGCACACGTCACCCTCGAGACCGTGGCCTCTTCAACGGACATCAACCTGACCTCGGTGGGAAGGGTCATCGCAACCGCAGGCGAGAACGTCGACGGCGGGGCGTTTTACTTCAACGCAAGCGGGACCACGAGTCAGGAGGCAATGGGGGTTATCTGCGACACTGTCACCTCTGGCACCGGGTTCTATGTCACCTCCGATTCTCTCACGACCGGATACGGGTCGCAGTTCTTGTCTACAAGCTCCGACACCGGAGCGTTCGAGGTAGTGCGGATCTTCGGGTCATCCTCCTCGGCCTCCGGCTCAACCGGGCTGGCTGTCTACCATGCAGCCAACTCCCCGGCGGCAAAGTTTCAATCCACAACTGCCGTCGACGCAAACCCTCTCAGGGTCCAGTTCGTAAAATCGCACTCGACCAACAACGCGGTTTATGAGCTTCAGGTGCACAGAAGCGACGGGGCGAACACCCATGCAGCCAACATCTCGTACAAGCACGACGGGCTGAACCTGCAAAAGAAATACATGCTGGACGGCATCAACTCCCGCTTGAGCATTGGTGGCAGCTTCAACTCTGATGTTCACGAACCGAGAGAGACCATAGACATTACCGGGGCGGTCCTCATCGGAGGGAACAGCGAGGCAGACAACGACGGAACCATCAAGTACTCCTCCAGCGACTTCTTTGGACGAAAAAACGGCTCTTGGGTCTCGCTGACAGCTTCGTCATCAGGCATGTCCAGCTTCACCTTGACCGGAGACACCGGGACCAACCAGACCATTGAGCAGGGAAACTCTCTGGACGTGGCTGGCGGGGACGGCATCTCCACGGTGGTCGGGGCCACCGACACGGTGACAGTAAACGTGGACGCCGCCCAAACCCTTATCACCTCAATCTACAACAACTCGCTCAAGATTGGCCGGGGAGACGGTCTGGACAGAATCGACTTCTCCACAGACGACCAGATCAGGTTCTTTGTGAACAACGCCGAGCAGGTCCGGGTCACAGATGGGACCATCGCCCCGGCGACCGACAACGACGTGGATGTGGGCACGAACAACGAGAGGTTCAAGAATCTCTACCTCGACGGAATCGCCTATGTGGAGCGGATCGCCTCCCGTAATTACGGGACCGCCACTGGCGAAACCGGGTCGCTGTTCCTGTACGACCTTGATGGCTCCAACTACGTCTGGCTGAGAGCCCCAGACACCATAGCCGACAACTACTCCCTGACCCTTCCCACAACAGCCGGGGCAGCCAACGAGTTCCTGCAAACGGATGGCAGCGGGGCTCTGAGTTGGGCCGCCGGGGCGAGTGGGATGACCAGCTTCACCCTGTCTGGCGACTCAGGAACCGACCAAACCATCACGGACAGCAATGTTCTTGAGGTTGCCGGTGGAGGCGGGTGTTCAACCACAGCCTCGGCAACCGACACGGTAACAGTCGATCTGGACGCCGATCAGACTGTCATTACCTCAATCTACAACACCGCACTCAAGGTCGGGCGAGACACCACGGACCTCGTCGACTTCAGCACCGACAACCAGATCACCCTCAGGGTCAACGCAGCCGACAGGCTGACGCTTTCCCCGACAGGCCTCGTCCCAACCACCACCAACCAGATCAGCTTGGGAACGTCCACCCTTGAGTTCAAGGACGCCTACTTTGACGGCACGGTGACATCGGACTCGTTTGCAGGCCCGCTGACCGGGAACGCGGACACTGCGACCGCCTTGGCAACTGGCAGAACGATTGGGATGACCGGGGATGTCGCGTGGACGTCGCCCTCCTTCGACGGGAGCGGAAACGTAACCGCCGCCGCCACGATCCAAAGCGACGCCGTTGAAACAGGAATGCTCCACCCAAACGTGA
>Ga0114906_1000856_pt1 | contig 16588 bp, 22 predicted proteins | sample MalvirDeepMed_M9_FD_89687 | JGI IMG/M metagenome (GOLD analysis project Ga0114906, IMG submission 89687) | Marine viral communities from the Global Malaspina Expedition - Malaspina viral metaG DeepMed_M9 | ecosystem: Environmental > Aquatic > Marine > Oceanic | place: Mediterranean Sea...
CTGACTGTCGACGAGTTGTACAAAGGGAAGTAGAAACCTACTTGGAACCAGTTGGTTCCCCTGAGTGGCGACGTTCGCCACGACGGGAAACTAATTTACTAAAACGAAAGGAACGACACGATGGATAGTGACCTTGATATCTTGAAGATTTCCGCCGATGGCGTCGGAACCCGTGAAGCCGATATTTACGGCGAGTGCAGTACCCAGGAAATCGCCGAACGACTGGCCGTAATCATCGCAACCGCCGGAAAATAACCCAAAAAAACCCGCCTAATTGTATTAAAGACTATTGACACAGACAGCCGATAGTATAAAATAGAAACATCGGCAACACGATAACAAAACCACTAAAACGGAGCGAAAAAAAAGTGAGACAATACTGGCCAAACAACCAACACGACGCCGCCGGCCTGACCTACGCCCATTGCACCAAGGCCACACCCGGCAAGCCAGACACCGCGCCGAACACCGCCTACGTTCTCTGTTCGGTTCCGTTCACCATGTACCGCGTCGGCACAAATCCCCTAATCGCCGGCGATGCCGACACCTTCGACGTTGAAGTAAACGGCGCCGTTATTGGCTCCGGTGACACTAAAGACGACGCACTGGCCGACGCCCGCTATAGACTAATGGACACCAGCCGCACCGCGGCAGGCTTCACGTATGAGCCGCCCCTAAACGGAACGAAAAAATGACCCGCCCCCAACCCGCCGCCGCGCAGACCCGGCCGAAACCATTTAGCAAATACAGCGCGAAACATACGACGACGCCGCTATGTGTCACGACACCGACCGCCGAACATTTTTTTATGAGCGTTAATAACGCAGAACGATATAAAAACAAAAACGGCGGCCGGTTATTCACGGTAGACCGGGAAACCGGCCAATGGAAAGAAGTTTAACCCCTATTTCACCCCTCAAGAAAGGCAAAAAATGACTAGCAAAGCAGTCCGAACGAAAACACACAGCTTCGCCAGACTGGAGGACAGCGAGCGAGCAGCCCGCCGCCGCCGCCTGGCGTTTGAAGCCGTCGCAAATCCGACCGACTGGCGGGCTCCGATCGATGCCGTGATAGATATCGATGACCTCGATCTAACCACCGATGCCATTCACTACTACACCGGCTGCGAAGTTATTACGACCCCCGTTGAATACAACGATTCTGGCACAGTTTCTAAAGTTCAAATCGACGCCGCCGGCTACCGCTTCGGCCCGGCCGGCCCGTAGGAAGGAAGAAAAATATGCTATCGGTTATCGATTATTGTCTCAACATCCAAGTTAAACTACGGCGGCTTATGCCGGAAAACCACGACGGCCGCCGCGAATGGTTCGGCGACACCGGCAGCGCATCCCGCGCCGTTTCGTTCGCCCTCGATGGGAAAAACAGCAAAGCGCTGCACTTGGCCGAAAAACTCGCCGAAAAATACCACATTATCTAGTTTTAAAACCTTAAGGAGCGAAAAGTGATCGTAACGCTAAAAGCAATTAAAATTGCCAGACACTTATCAGAAGAAACCACAGCTTTCACCGCCAACGTCTATATCGACGGCAAGAAAGCCGGGCAAGTCCGGAACGGCGGAACGGGTGGCCCGAATGAATACTACTGGGAAGACCGACCGGCCGGCCTAAAATTCGAGGCGCACGCTAAAACGCAATTCCCCGACGCCTACGAACCTGACGATTCCTTAATCGGGCGATTACTAGATAAGCACGACGAGGAACAATGGTTCAAACGCCAACGAAAGCGGGCGGTATTATGGCGAATCGAAGGCGACGCCCCCGACGACTTTCGAACGATATCGCTAGCGGCGACAAAAAAACGCCCCTCGCCGCCGGCCCGCGATGAAGTCGTAAAATACATTAACGAAAAGTATGGCGAAAAAATCATTGAAATCCACTAGACATCAAAACAAACAAGAACGCCCGACGGGATTAAGCAGCATGACGCGCCTAGCGCACGACGCCACGCGATCCCCGACGGCGTTCGTTTTACTTAAGCGAAGCCAATAAAATGGAAGCAAAACAACCCCCGAAAATGACGGCCCGCCCTAACCCGCTATTTGAAAAAGAAACAGACCCGACCGCCGACCTAACCGAACTCAACGCCCCCAATATCCACCGCCGGAAACGCAACACCCACAAACGCGAACTACGCGACGCGAGGCGGATAACGTCGGCAGCCGAGGCAATCGCCGGCTTCGGTAAAGACTTGGAAATTTACGGTTTCACAAAGGGCCAATTCTCCATTATCGACCTTTTGCGGGCCGTGTTAGAATACACCGGCCCGGCCGAAGTCGTAATTAGTACATGGACGGCGGCAAACACCGATATTTCCACGGTATTGGATTTCTGCGAAACAGAAAAAATAACCCGTTGCCGTTGGTTAGTCGACGACTCACTACAACGGCGATACCCGGAACTAGCACACCGTATCCGCGAAACATTCGGCGCCGACTCGATCCGCGTGGCAAAAACTCATGCCAAATTCTACCTTGTGAGCAATGCTGACTGGAAAATCGTAATTCACACCTCGATGAATATAAATTTCAACGCAAGGTTTGAAAATTTTTCTCTAGCTAACGACCCCGACTTGTATGACTTCCACGCCGACATTATCGCCGAAATCTGGGACCGTCAGCCGCGCAACCTCGCAGCGGAAACAAACTGCTACGAAGTCCACCGATTCTGGCACGCGAACCACTGAGGAAGCAATCGGCGCCGTTCGTGGTTGGATGTTAGACGGCCACGGCATAACCGACATCCGTGAGGCGCTCGCCGCCAAACATCCCGAGGCCGACCCGCCGGCTACTCTAGCCGCGGCCCTTCAGACATTCGACGACGCCGGCCGCTCTGACCCGGTAGTTATCCGCGGTTGGACGCTCGAAGCCTATAGGACCATTTACCAGAAGATGTTATCAATTGGCGATTATGCGAACGCGCTAAAGGCCGTTAAACTTATCTACGACATAGCCGGCAAGACCTGACCCCACCGCGTGGCCTAGTTGTTTCGACCAATCGCCCCCACCGCCGACCCGCCCGCCGCCGCTCCGCCTGGCGACTATTACCGAGCGAACGTCGACCGCGCCCATAAGTGGATAAAAAAACGCACCCTTGCCGCGCAGGACATCGGCCCGCCACCGAAGCCGGCCAACATGCGCAACCGCCGCCGAGGTGATAAAGATTTCCGGTATTTCTGCAGGCACTATTTCCCGGCCAGCTTCCCGCTGGCGTGGTCCGCGGACCATCTTGACGCCCTGGCGACGATCCACCGAGCCACGACGGACGGCGGCCTATACGCTTTTGCCATGCCGCGCGGCTCTGGAAAGACTACCCTCTGCGAACGCGCCGCCATTTGGGCTATCCTGTCCGGACGCCATCAGTTTGTTACACTTATAGCCGCCGATCTAGGGAAAGCCCAAAAACTACTGGCCGCCATTAAAAGCGAAATCACACAAAATGAGCTATTGCTAGCCGACTACCCGGCCGAGGTGTGGAGCTTTCACGGACTCGACAACGAAGCCCGCCGCGCCTCCGGCCAGAGATGCGAAGGCCGAAAAACCTTTGTCGGTTGGAAGGCCGAAGAAATAGTCTTCGGACAAGTGGCCGGCTCCGCCGCCGCCGGCTCTATTATCCGCGTGGCCGGACTAACCGCCGCCCTCCGCGGGATGAAACACACACTACCCGGCGGCCGTAGCGTCCGCCCTAGCCTGGCTATCATCGACGACCCGCAAACACGCGAAAGCGCGGCCAGCCCGTCGCAATGCAACACGCGGGAGGCGACAATCAGCGGCGATATCCTGGGAATGGCCGGCCCCGGCGCTAAAATTGCCGCCTTGCTACCTTGCACCGTCATTTACCAGCACGACATGGCTGACCGGCTACTCGACCAGCAACTCCACCCCGACTGGCAGGGGAAACGATCTAAACTTATCTACGCCTGGCCGACCGATACGGCCCTCTGGGATGAATACGAACAAATACGGGCCGACAGCCTACGCGCTGGGTTAGGCATATCGCAGGCCACCGCGTTCTATAAGAAGAACCGGAAGAAAATGGACGCCGGCGGGAAGGCCGCCTGGCCAGCCCGCAAAAACCCCGACGAATTGAGCGCCATACAGCATGGAATGAATTTAAAAATCCGCGACCCGGCGACCTTCGCGGCCGAATACCAAAACGAGCCGCTTGACGACGCGAAGCCGGACGTTGTGATACCGACGGCGGCCGACCTCGAGACACGCCAACGACCGCACCCCCGCGGAGCCCTGCCGCCAGACGCTACCTACCGAACCGCTTTTATTGACACTCAAAAAACGCTGTTATTCTTCCTAGAAATGACCTGGCAGCAAAATTTTACGGGCCATATCCACAATTACGGAACCTACCCCGACCAAAAAAAAACCTATTACACCTTGGCCGCGGCCCGGCATACGATATTTACAGCGAAGGACGGCGCCGGATTCGAGGGCGCCATGTATGCCGCCTTACATGCGCTGTGCGAGCAAATAGAAACCGGCCACGCTATGCCGCTGGATCGTGGTTTTATTGATGGCCAATACGCCGACGCGGCTGACATTGTCTACCGTGTTTGTGCTGAGCGGCCCGGCCGTGTATGGATGCCGAGCCACGGCCGCGGACAAGGAGCTAAAAGCCGGCCGTTTGACATGTACAAGCGGAAACCCGGCGACGCGATCGGCCCCAACTGGCGTATACCGCGACCCGCCGGGACCGCCCGCCGCCAATCATACGTAACCTATGAAACCAACCATTACAAAACACTGGCCGCGGAGCGATTAAGAACCGCCGTAGGCGACCCCGGCGCCGTGACGTTTTTCAAGAGCCGCGGCCACCGCGTCCTATTCGATAACCTGGCCGCCGAGTACGCCGTACAAGTGACCGCCAACGGCCGCACCGTTTTAGAATGGCAACCGCGGCCCGGTAGCCCTGATAATCACCTATTTGATTGCTACGTTGGCAACTGCCTTGCCGCGTCGGTTCTGGGATGCGCGCCGGCCGGCATAGAAACCGGCCCAGAGGACCGGAAGCGAAAACGCGTTAAACTTTCCGCACTCGCCGCCAAGAAACAATGAAGAACGAAAAAACCGGCCTAGCTTGCCCGCGATGCGGAAGCACCGTTAGCCGTGTATATTGGACGGAGCCGCGGCCCGGCTTCCGTAGCCGCGGCCGAGAATGCGCGGACTGTGCGCACCGCTTCGCGACGCGGGAAACCCTGGCGGGAACGCGTCGGCCACCACCCGCCTCCAAAAGTGACGAAATCTGAAAGCGCCTCCAAAAGTGACGGAATCTGAAAGCGCCTCCAAAAGTGACGAAATCTGGAACCGTCCTCAAAAGTGACGGAATCTGAAAGCGCCTCCAAAAGTGACGGAATCTGAAAGCGCCTCCAAAAGTGACGAAATCTGAAAGCGCCTCCAAAAGTGACGAAATCTGAAACTGGCCCGTTTTCCGGCCCTCTATAAGCCATATTTCCCCGCGTTTGGCTCGTTTACCCCCCCCCTGAGCCCTGAATTCTACGCGGCCGGCGGCCCGGCTCACATTGACGGCATATATACCACCGCCTGGCCGCCGCTTTCTATTTCCCCGGCCGCCCGCCTCTCCCGCGGCGGTATTCTTAGGAATCCACCCCCCAAAAACCCATAAAACACCGAAAACCCCAGGAAAACCCCACGAAAACCCCAGGAAAACCCCAGGAAAACCCCAGGAATACCCCAAATGGCCGACATTACCCGCACTGAAGTTGAAACGGTGACGCGTGAACCAGAAGCAGCGAGCGCCGGCGGCCGATCGGCCACCAACCGCGACCCTGAGCAAATGTTAACCGTTAAGCGGAAGTTAGACGCGGATACCGCCGTTGGGGCCGATACTATGGGCCTGGTTTTTAACCGTTTCAAACCGGGGGACGCCGTCAATTGATCTGGCCTTTCTCAAAAACCCGCCAGCCGGCCCGCCCCGCGCCCGTCCGCGCCTCATTCGATGCGGCACAAACGACGGACGAGAATAGCAACCACTGGAAGTGGACCGACGAACTCAGCGCAAATCAAGCGCATTCTTCGACCGTCCGAAAAACGGTACGCGAGCGCGCCCGCTATGAAGTCGCCAACAATACCTACGCCCGCGGAATTGTTCTAACACTCACTAACGACACGATCGGAACCGGGCCGCGGCTCCAATGTCTAACGCCTGACCGCGACGTTAACGCCCAGATTGAGCTACGCTGGCAAGAATGGGCCGATGAAGTCCGCCTGGCGGATAAATTATGGACCGCTAAACAGTCAAAAACCGTCGACGGCGAAGCGTTCGCGCACTTTGTCACCGCCGAACATGCCAGCCCGATAACGCTTGATTTAGTCCTAAGCGAAGCCGAACAATTCGGCAGGCCGTACACCTCCGCCAGCCTGGCAGGAAATGAAGCCGACGGCGTAACGCTCGACGACTACGGCCGGCCGGTTAGTTACCACCGCCTGAGAACGCACCCCGGCGACCTGACCGTAAACTTTTCCGCCGACGTTATCCCGGCGGCCGACGTCGTCCACTTGTACCGACCCGACCGGCCCGGCCAGACTCGCGGCGTTTCTGAAATCGTCGCGGCCCTACCGTTATTCGCCATGCTCCGCCGCTTCACCCTGGCGACAATCGCCGCCGCGGAAACGGCCGCCGACATGGCCGCCATTCTTCACACACAATCCGGCGTAGTCGCCGCGCCCGAAGCTATCGACAAACTCGACCGCGTACCGATCGCCCGGCGGGCCATCCTGACCATGCCCGAGGGCTGGGATCTCACGCAACTGAAAGCCGAACACCCCTCCACGACCTACGCAAACTTTAAGGCGGAAATTGTTAACGAAATTTCACGATGCCTTAATATGCCGTTTAACGTCGCGGCTTGTAACTCAGCGGGCTATAACTTCGCCAGCGGGAAACTAGACCACCAAATCTACTTTAAGTCCATCAGAGTTGAGCGGGCCTACTTTGAACGCGTCGCCCTTGACAAAATTCTAGCGGCCTGGACGCAAGAGGCCGCGTTAATTCCCGGCTTCTTTCCGCCCGAACTGGCCGCCCTACCGCACCAATGGAACTGGCCCGGTATGGAGCCGATCGACCCAGTTAAGGAGGCGAGCGCACAAAAGACGCGACTCGAGGCCGGGCTCACAAGTTACCCGGCCGAATATGCAAAGGACGGTAAAGACTGGGAAACGGAGCAGCTACGACAATCCGAATCACTGGGCATCGACGTTGATACTTTCCGCGAGTTGCTAGCGCTCAAACTGTACGGCCAACCGGCCGACTTGTCACCAGAAGGAGCCGCCGAAAATGCGCAAGAAGAAGAATAGAAACGACGCGCGCCGCCGTCGCCGCCACTCGGCCCGCGTGAACGCTGCCGCCCTGGCTGACGTCCTAACGTTCGGCGCCGCTCTCGAAATCACCGCTACCGACGCCGACACCGCCACGCCCGCGACGATTCAAATCAACGCCTATAACGGCGGCGTTATGGCCGTTCCGACGTTCGGCGCCGTCGTCGTCGACCTAGCCGGACTTACCGCGGCCGACTCGATTCCGATCCTAGCCGACCACGACAACCGCCTAGCGTCCGTTATCGGCGCCGGCCGGCCTGAAGTCCGCGACGGCGCCCTATTCATGGCCGGAACCATCAGCCGCACCAACGATATCGGCCGCCGCGTTATCGACCTGGCCGCGGACGGCGTGCAATTACAGGCTTCCATTGGCGCAACCCCTGAAAACTCCCGCCGAGTCAAGGCGAACACCCCGACCACTGTTAACGGGCGAACGATTGTTTCCGCTACCCCGTTTATTCTCATTCAAAAGAGCAAACTTCGAGAAATTTCAATAGTCCCCGCCGGAGCCGACGAAACCACCGCCGTTGACATCGCCGCGGCACAACCACAGGAACTGATAACTATGAATTTTGATACCTGGCTTTCTGACCTTGGATTGGACGCTGACGCACTGGACGCGGACCAACTTGACACCCTGAAAAAAGCATACGAGGCCACCCAATCGGCCGAGCCGGCAGAAGAAGCACCCGCCGAAGCCGCCAGCGAAGAAACCGCGACGCCCGAAACGGTTAAAGCTTCCATCCGCGCAGCAGCAGCCGGCGAAGCGGCCCGTATTGCCGACATCCGCCGCGTTATCAGTACCGACGCAACCTATCAGAACGAAACCCGCGACGGCCAGCCGATCGAGGCACACGCAATCGCTAACGACTGGACCGCGGACAAAACAGAACTCGAGCTGATCCGTTCCACACGCAGCAAAGCGCCCGCCGCACATATTAAGCAAAACGACCCCGCCGCCGTGGTGCAAAACATCGAAGCCGCGCTGTTAATTCGCGCGGGCGTCGATTTCAGCTCCGCCGTATTCTCCAGCCCACAGGCCTACGCCGCAAAAATCCCAACTTGGCTTCGTGGTGGTGTTAACGCCGAGCAGGCGCAACAAGCACTCGAGGCCGGCTACAAGTATTCGACACAATCGGCCGTCGACCATTGCCGGCACATCGTAACCGCCAGCGGCCGAACCGTTCCACTGGACCGCGCCGAAATGATCCAAGCCGCGTTTTCTACGCAGACGCTTAGCGACATTTTCACCAATAGCGTGGGAGCTGTTTTGCTCCAGACCTACGCCGAAGCGCCGGACACCACCGCGGAATGGGCTAGCACCGCGGACGTTCCTAATTTCCTGACCAATGAGCGCCCAAGAATGGCAGTTGGCCCCGGCCTGTCGAAACTGGCTGCCGGTAGCGAAGCGGCGCACATCGTCCGCAGCGACGCCAAAGAAAGCTACGCTATCGCCCGCTACGCGTCGCAGTTCGTAGTCGATGAAATCGACATCACGAACGACAATCTAAACGCGATGGCGTCCCTGCCTAAAGAAATGGGCGCAGCAGCGGCCCGCCTACGGCCTGACCTCGTGTATTCTATCCTCCTGGCTAATGGCAATTTAGACGCGACGTCGGCCGCATTATTCAGCGCCGGAAATAACAACCTAAATACCTCGTCGGCACTTGCTCAGGCGACGGTATCCGCCATGCAGACGGACATGGCCACCCAGCAGGAGAATTCAGCCAATCTCAATATTGCGGCTACCCACTTAATCGTGCCGCAGGCGCTCCGACACACGGCCGCGCAGATCGTCAATTCCTCTGAAATCCAATCCGGCGGCTCTGCATTGGGGAACTTGAACCCGATCCAATCCGACGGCCTGAAAATCGCCAGTGATTCCCGCTTGGATAACGGCGTAACCGACCCCGCCAGCGGGACGGCGCACGCCGGCAGCGCTACAACGTGGTTCGCTGCTTCGGCCACTTCGCCAACCGTCGAAGTTGGCTACCTGGCAGGAACCGGCCGGGCGCCCGTCGTTCGCTCCTCCGCCCTGACCCAAGGGAAATGGGGAATTGCCTTTGATGTCAAGATGGACGTCGGCGCCAAAGCGTTAGACTTCCGCGCCTTGCACAAATCCACCGCATAGGACCGCCCGCCGTGACCTTTAAAGTTTTAACCAATATCGTTGTCGACGGTACGCCGTACCGCGCCGGCGAAATTGTAGATGAGGATAGAATCCCCGCCGGTTCGCGCCGTTCATTGTTGCGTCTCAAGCACTTTGAAACAGTCGACGAATCCCCGCGCGCGCCGGCGGGAAAAACAACCACAAAAGCCGAAACTAAACGCGGCCGCAGCCGGCCGAAGAAAACCCCGAAGGAGTAAAAAAACATGGCACAAGCCGAACTCATCCGAGGAAACACCGCCACCGTAGACTACACCGCAGGCGGAGCCGTCGCAGCCGGCGAAGTGATCGTACAAGGCGACCTACTGGGCGTCGCACATTCAGCCGGCGTCAGTGGTGACGTTCTCTCGCTGCTTGTCGATGGCGTTTTTAAAGTCGCGAAAATCACCAGCGGCGGCGCAGACTCCGGCGCCTTTATTGCCGGTGAGGCCGTATGGTGGGACGACAGCGCCAACAACGTGACCGACGCCGCGGCCGGCTTAAAGTTATTCGGAATCACCGCCGAGGCGGCTGTAGCTGGAGACACTACCGTTACCGTTGTGATGCAGCAGTTCAGCAGCGCGGCGAGTAGCTCACAGTCGTAACATGGCCGACCTACTGAAAACCGGTAGCGACTGGCTAGCGGCCGAGTTGCTGACCAGCGCGGCCCAGTCCGTTACCTACCGCCGCGGCACTGGCGGCGGCGCGTCGACCGTGACAATCGCCGCCACAATTACGGAACAGGAATATACGCAGAACGACGAAACCGGCGCCGTTTTACTATTCACCTCCATTGATTTTATGGTAGAGCGCGCCGCGCTCGACTTTGGAAGTGGAGCCATAACCCCCGCGATCGGTGATTTTATTTTATGGACCGACGACCGGGCCGACGTCCTGACGTTTGAATTAAATTTTCCCGGCGATAACGACATTTTTACACCCGTCGACGTCTCCGAAAATTACTACATATTGCACACCCGAAAAATTTAAAACGTGGCGGCCAAACTTTTAGAAATTGCCGACGCCGTACTTGCCAGCATTAACGCGGCCAGTCTCTCACTAGCTTTTACCGCTACTCGAGTCGACCGGCCGCCGGTGAAGCTGACGGAATTGGCCGCCGACTCCGGCCCACGTGTTTACGTACTGCCTGGCCCGGTGAATGAAATCAACGCCCCTAATTCGAGAAGCGGAACCCGCAAAAGAGACTATCAAACGGACGTAGTCGTTTTGAGAAAAGACGCCACCGCGGACTATGACCAATATCACGCATTGATTGAAGAAATCGAAACGCACCTAAGCACAGCGGGACAAATGGCCGGCGGTAGCTGGATGGGCGCAACGATCGACCCACGCTACGCCGCCGAACTATACGACCAGCACCAAATTTTCGCGGCCGCCAGCCGACAGACCTACAGACTCATTAAATAAGGACTTTTAAAATGGCCAACCTTTCCCGCGTCGGCTCTGATTGCAAAATTTACTACGATAAGACATCGACCGACCCGTCTGGCCGGCTTTACGTGCTAATTCCTCGAGCTATCGACGTCGAGTTATCAATGGGGAGTAACACCGCAACATTCGCCAGCCGTTCGAGTTCCTGGGAGACGTCCAGCCCGACGCTTCGAACCGCTGAAATTTCGTTTGGGTATGAATACCAGATTTTCGACGATTCCGCGCCATCCGGAGCCGACGCGGTATTCGATGACATCATGACGAGTTTTACGGCCGGCACTACTTACCGCTGGATTGTTGCGGATAACGTGATCGATAACACCGGCGTTACCTGGCAGGGACTCGAAATGTACGGCCACGTTACCGAGTTTTCTGAGAGCCAACCGCTTCAGGATGGCGTGACGTTTTCCTGCACAATCACCCCCGCCCGCTTCATTTACAGCGGGACGCTTTATGAGCCAACCTGGTTACAAGAAGCCGGCCAGGCAGCCAATACCACGTAACGATAGGTTAGACAATGTCAAACGCCGCCGAAATCGCCCGCCGCGTCGCGGAACAATGGAAGAGCGCCCGCGGCCGGACGGCCCAAATATCTACAGATGACCTGCTAACGCTTGCCGCGGCGGTCCTGAAGGACTCCCCGGCGCCAGTAAACAACAAAAAACCGAAGCCGAAAGCCGATACCAGATGAAACAATTTCAAGACAACCGCGGCCGGGCGTGGTCCGTGGAATTCACCGCGGCCGCCGTTAAGCGAATACGCGGGCTAGTTGATTTTGACCCATTGGACGGCGAAGCACTCCAAAGCCTGGCAGTTAATCCGGTTTTGCTGGTTGACGTATTATTCGCGACGATCCAACCACAGGCCGCCGCCCAAAACGTGACAGATGAAGACTTCGGCGGCGCCATGGGCGGCGAAGCCATCCAGCACGCTACGGAGGCGCTAATCGATGAAGTTGTAAATTTTATCCTTGCGACGGACGAGCCCAAAGGACGCTACCTGATGGCGTCGATGAAGAAGTACAAGGAAGTGAACGAACGGGTAGCGGCTCGAGCGATGAATATATTGGAAACGGACGCAATAGACGACGTAATCGACGAACAGATGAAGAAGGCGGAAGACGAACTAACGAAAGTTTTGGCGCCTACGTCTGGCGACTAGTCTTGGAGAGCGCGGCAATTGTCGGCGTTAATCCTGACCCGTTCACGCTCCGCGAGTTGCTAATCATGGCCGAGGCCAAGCAGCGCGCCGCGTGGAATCATACCGCACAACTGGCCGCCATCTGGGCGAACATCCACCGCGGGCCGAAAACGCCGGCTTTCGACCTTTACGACTTCCACCCGTACATGGAAAAACCTAACCGCCACGGCCGCGGCGGAATACCAATTGACGCCGCTAATATCAACCTGCTAAAGGCCGCGTTTTCTAGCAAAAACTAGCTATGGTCATAACCGTCGACGTTAAAAACATGTTCTTCGATGCGCCAAAAATCATGGCGGCCGTTGACGCAGCGAAACGCCGCAATCTATCGCGTCAGCTTTCCTATATACGCCGTACGGCCCGCCAGACGCTACGAAAACGCGCCAAGCCGTCGAGATCCGGCCAAGCGCCTAGCGTTCACACGGCCGACAAATTCGCCACGTTAAAAAATATCCCGTTTTTCTACGATACGTCGACCGACTCCGGCGTAGTTGGCCCGCTCAAAATTGGCCATCGAAAATCAGTACCCAATATTCTTGAGTTCGGCGGAACCGCTAACCGCCGAAAAAAACGGTATATCGACCTAACGAAGCAGGAGGCAAAACGCGGCCAGACGAAACACGGCCGGCCGGTACGCCTGGCGACGGCCTACCATAAAGACCTCGACTATCACCGGGCCGTTATCCGCGGCCGCGTTAACTACGCACCGCGGCCATTCATGGAACCGACGTTCGTTAAGGAACTAAAAGGCGGCCGCGTTGAAGATACCTGGCGGGATTCTATCGTGGAAGGTGTTAAGTAATGGGCGTCGGCGGTGCAATTCGAGCGGGAGCCGCGTTTATTGAACTAGGCGTTAAAGACCTAACCGCCAAAGCGCTAAAACGCACCCAGAAGAAGCTACAAGCGCTCGGCGCGTCGATGGTCAACATCGGTAAAAAAATGGCCGCCGTCGGCCCGCTACTCGCCGCCCCGTTCGGCATCGGTATAAAAGCCGCGTCGGATATGCAAGAGACAATGAGTAAATTTGACACCGTGTTCGGCGCCGCCGCCGGTAGTATGAAGGTGTTTTCTGACGATCTGGCCGACCGACTGGGCAGAAGTAAAATACAGATGGCTGGCTTTCTGTCGTCAATGCAGGATCTATTAGTACCGATGGGCATGAGCGCGGCCGCGGCGATGGATATGTCAAAAGGTGTTAGCCAGTTGGCCGTTGACCTGGCCAGTTTCAACAACCTATCCGACGCTGACGTCTTCCGCGACTTGCAAGCGGCGTTAACGGGCAGCGGCGAAGTATTGAAGAAGTATGGCGTGGTCATGAATCAGGCGGCCGTGAACCAGGCGCTATGGAACGCCGGGCTTGATCCAAAATTCGCCACCGAAGCGCAGAAAGCGCAGGCCAGATACAATATCATTCTTGCCGGTACGACGGCCGCACAAGGCGACGCGGAACGCACCGGCGCCAGTTTTGCCAATCAGGTTAAACGGCTTAAGGCACGAGTCGCCGACACCTTCGCCGCAATCGGCGCCGCTATCCTGCCGGTAGCCACAAAAGTTATCTCCGTAGTGAATAAGGTGATGACGTTTTTCAAGCTGTTTGTTGAGGCGTCGCCGGGTGTTGTTGCGGCCGTTGCGGCTATCGCGGCCGGGCTTATCGGCGTCGGTTCGGCTCTAGCCGTCGCCGGCGTTGGTGTTACCGCACTGGCTGCCGCTATTTCGGGCCTGACGGCCCTGGCAACGACACTATCAGCCGTCCTTGGGGCTATCCTCGCACCAGTTGGCGCCGTCGTTGCGATTATAGCCGCCCTGGGCGTCGCCCTCGTCGCCGGCGGCGGCTACTGGCTCGCTTTCACTGAATCCGGAAACGCCGTAATCGACTGGTTTAAAACGCAATTCGGAGCTATCGCGGAAATAGCAAAAACCACGATCGGCGGAGTCTCCGCGGCCATAGCAACCGGAGATTTCGCGACCGCCTCGAAAATCCTCTGGAAGTCGGCTGAAGTCGTATGGAAAACGGCAATGGTGGAGCTGCAAAAACTATATAACGCCATGATGGAGAACATATTTGGCCGCGGCCTCTTGGCGTACTTTGAGACCGGTATTTCTATGTGGAAAATGATATTTTCCACCATCAAAACCGTTGTCATGGGCGCCGTTGATGCTGTCGTTGGCCTCGTTAAAGGCATAGCCAATCTGATAAGCAAAATTCCCGGCATGAAAACTCTTATGGGATTCTTCGGCGGCGGCGTCGACGATGACACCCGCGACGCCCTGGCAACACGGCTTGACGAGCGCACCGCGGCAGCCAAGAAAGCCAAAGACGAGCTAAACGCGTTAAAAAATCAAGCGGAAGAAAACCGCGAAGAAAGCAAACGCGCGGCCGCCGCCAGTAAAGAGGCGGAGCAAGCCGAAGTTGAACGCCGGGCCGCCGAACAAGAAGAAATTGACAAGGCCGACAATGCCCGCCGCCGGGCCGAAGCCGACAAAAAAAAGGCCGAAGCCGACGCCGCAAAGGCAGCCGAACAAGCCCGCACGCGAGCGATAAAAAAAGCCATCGCCGACCAGAAGAAAAAAGAAGCCGACGAAAAAAAGAGACGCGAGAAAGTCAGTAAAGACCTCGAGACGGAGCAAAAACGTCGGGCGGAACTAATAAAAGAACAGCAGGAGAAGCACGCGGAACACGTGGCCAAAGAGTCGGCCCGGCGAACATCGACGGCAACGTTTAGCGCGGCGGCCGTTAGCCGCCTGGGCCAAGTTGGAGTGATGACCCCGCAAAAAGAAACGGCCGCCAATACAAAGCAGATTGCCAAAAGTAACGAGCGAATCGCTACCCTCCTTCAGCAACAAGAGCAGCTGAGTTTCACGTAATGGCATACGACGTATTTCAAACGATCGGCGTAAGCGAAACCGGGCGCGGCAAAAATCACGCTATCAAGGTTCCCTATGTCGTTTTGGGAACCGACCGACAAGACGTAGCGCGTGATTTAATTTTTAGACACGTTGGGCCGCGTGTCTACAACATGAAACTTGAGAATATAGAGGTAACGGAAACCGGCCCGAGCCAGTGGGAAGGAAGCGTCGACTTAAAAGCCTTTCAGAAAAAAGAAAACGTTTACGGCCTTCAGTCGATTAGTTTTGACACGGGCGGCGGTAACATGACCGTCCAGACGGGCCAACTGTTGGGCAGCTTTGTTGACTCTGACCGCACGCCCACGAACTACGGCGGCGCCATCAATATAAAAAACGATGGCGAGCAGATGTCCGTCGATGGGATTGACGTTTTATTGCCCACGCTGAAATTCTCGGAAACGTGGAACTTCCCGGCGGCTCGAGTTACCGCGAATTGGGTGAAGGCCGTGTCGAGCGTAACGGGAACCGTAAACGCGGGCGGCTTTCGCTCTTTCCGCACCGGCGAAGTTTTATTCCAAGGCGTCACCGGTAGCTATTCGAAGCCAGCCGAAGGTGAGGAACCCGTCGCGACGATGACGTTTAATTTTGATTGCTCACAAAACCTTTCGGGCCAGAGAATCGGCGGGGTTTACGTGCCACAAAAACGCGGTTGGGATGTGTTAAGCGTTATCTATCGCATGGCAGCCGATACGGAAAATTACGACCTTCGCCCGGAAGTCGCACAAGTTGACGTGATTCAGGTTTACAAATATACAAACTTTGGGCTTTTAGGAATTTAAACGATGGCTAACTACACCTGGCATGGCTGGGATTCCAGCAACCCCGGCAAATGGGACGACGCGAATAACTTTACACCTAGCGGCGGCCCACCTGGCGCCGGCGATAACGTATCAGTCCCGGCCGGAAGCAACGCCATTACATCCGGCTTGGCAAGCGGCGCCGCAACGCGGCTCGGCCGTGTTCATTTTGAAGAAGGGTGGTTCGAAATTGCCGGCGTGCAGTCTAACACCGGCGACACCTACTTGGCCTTAAATTGTGCATTTTTATTGCTGGCTAGCTCAGGGACTACATACATTGAAATCAACTCCGCGAGCGATTCCGAGCTGTGTGACGTCGAAGTTAGAAACACGGCGCCGGGCGGCAATGGACAATTTGGCGCCTACATAAAATCCGAAACCAGCACAACACAAGGGAACATTAGCGACTACTCGCAAACCGGCGGCTCTGTAATTATCAGTCCGCGAATAGAGGACGCAATAACAATAAAGACAACCGCCAGCGTCTACGGCGGCGAGTGTGAATTCGGCCACGGCTGCACGCTCGACACTTCGACAAAGTTAAGAATCAAAGACGGCTCCGCCGTGTTTCGCGGCGTGTGGACTAATTGCACTGTTACGCTAGAAGCCGGCGCCGCCCTACGTAGCGAGGGGGCAAGCGCTAACGCGCAAAGTATTACCATGCGCGGGGATTCCATGTTTACCCCGAACATTTCCAGCGGCGGCGCTGACCTGGTTAGC
>Ga0114906_1000864_pt1 | contig 16475 bp, 18 predicted proteins | sample MalvirDeepMed_M9_FD_89687 | JGI IMG/M metagenome (GOLD analysis project Ga0114906, IMG submission 89687) | Marine viral communities from the Global Malaspina Expedition - Malaspina viral metaG DeepMed_M9 | ecosystem: Environmental > Aquatic > Marine > Oceanic | place: Mediterranean Sea...
GGGTTAGTACAAAGGGGTACGGCGATTGGGAGCGGCATCAATATGGATCTCGGTGATTGGCCTGAACAGCGGCTCCTCGACGAAGGGTATGTCACTCGCGACGAAAAGGGAAATCTCCAGATGACATGGGAAGCAAATCGCGAGGTGGTCGGGCGAGGCGTAGATAAACTAGCAGAAGATTTGCAGCGCGAGATTAGTGCAATCTACGGTTATTCCTTCCAAGATAGTCCAGCCAGCGTACGGCGTGCTCTGATTGAGATGGCTTGGCAGATGGGAGTAGCAGGAGTCGTCGGGTCAAGGCCAGGGGCGGCAAAGAAAGTGAAGGGGTTCGAAGCTGCAGTGCCAGCTATTTTTACCGCAGACACTCCGGAGGGGTGGCGAGCCGCAGCAGCGGAGCTAAAAAATTCCCGCTGGGCGATGCATCAGACGCCAAAAAGGGCATACGACGTTGTGGACAGATTAATTAGTGGACTGCCGGATACCGCTTTCGGACAGGAAGTGCCAGCCGACAAGAAGCCAGCCGACAAGAAGCCAGTCGACCAAACAACATTAGTAAGAAAGGTTTGGGAGGCTGCCGACGAGAAGTCCAGTCCTCCTCCTGGAACTCCCGAAGATCTTTTGCCTGACGACACGGACGACACCGACGCTCTGCTAGGTGACAAAGTACAAAGGCTATTAAAAGAAGGAAAAATTCCTAGAGAAACCGAGGCGGGAGTGCCGGTTACGGCATTGGGGCTGCCACCAAGAGGACCGAAGTACGAGGTTGATTTGCCTGGTGCCCCTGACCCGATAACGACCACAGAAGAGTACGAGAAATTTAGGGCGGGTCTTTCTGAGGATGTTATAGCAGAAAGTATGCAGGGAGGAACCAAAAAGACTAGGGATGAAGTGTTGAAAGCTCTTTACAAATTGTACTTGAGTCACCCTGATGACCCACGTTTTAGCTTCATGAAGAAATAACAATGCCTAATATCTTTGAAGACTACGGCGAAAACATTGACGACTGGGTGCCTGGTGGGAAGTACGGGTTTTCTATTAGTGAACCTACCGAAGAGGAGCGAGAACAGGCACGGCTAGAAGCCCTGGTAGATGTGGGCCGCGATGTTGAAGCAGAAATTCCTGCTGAGCCGCAGCCAATTGATGTTGCCCCGCAGCCAGAGCCAGAGGACGAGCTACAAGCATTACATGACTCTATCAACGAACTAGCCCTGCTAGATCCGACAGTCCCAGTTGTGAATGCTCCAGATGTAGAGGATCCACCAGTTACGGTTGATACCTCACCCGATGAAGCAGCCGGAATGCCCTCGATAGATGCTCCTCCTGACGGGGCGGTACTCCCCAGTCTTTTATCTCCTGGGACCGGGGAACCGGCTGCTTCTCCACAGCCCGAAGATCTTTTGCCTAGCGAAGTGATTGACGATACCGGTGCACTTCCCCCCATTGATGAGCCACTGACAGAAGCTCAGATCGAAGACCAGCCGAAAATTGTAGTAGACGAGGAGGGTGTTCCTCAAGAGTTAGGCGCTGCTCTGTCCCCTATTGATGAGCCATCGACAGAAGCTCAGATCGAAGACCGGAGAGCCGACAAAGAGCGCGAGCCCGCTGCCAGAATGGAGCCAGCTCCGGACGAAGCAGGCATCGGCTTCGCGGAAACAGTCAAGGAAGTGATAGCACGTCCTCTCACCCAAGCACTGCCCAAGATCATGGAGATGTGGGGTACCGCATTGCAGGCTGGAGAGACAGCTCGCTTTGCTGACGAAGGGTCCTTCACTGCAGGCATTCTTGAAGAGGTCGCTGATATTGGCGAGTGGTTTGAGGAAGCCGCCTATGAGTTGCGCAGAGATTACCCCGGCTTGTTCGATGAAAGCCGGTCATCAAGATCTCTTTCTGATACCCAGAAATTTTGGGCTAAAGCTGTGCAGACAATGGCTATCTCGCTTGGGGTCGCCGCCCCTGGCATCGCAGCAGGCGGCGCACTCGCTTACGGTGGCGCTATCGGGGCACTCGCCGGAGTGACGGTTGGCATGGCAGCCAATGCAGGCGTCATCTTCGGGTTATCTGAAGTTGACAGCTTTGTAAAAGAAGGGCTGGAGATGAAGGAGAAAGGGCTCCTTCCTGAGAGTGTGACGCGAGAAGACATCGAACTGCAGGGTATTTACTCCGGCATAGCAGAAGGTGGCGCGGAATTCATAGGCGATCTGCTTCAGGGCGGAACTATTCTGATCGGCAAAACCTTTATCACAGCTCCTGCTAAGAAATTATTGGCGACAACGATTAGAGATCTTCTCAAAAGAGGACTGCTATCCAACGTCAAGCGAGCTGGTGTTGTGTCGGTACTCGAAGGACTCGAAGAAGGTATCACCACCCAGGTGCAGGTCCCCTTGCGACAAGCGATTGGAATGTTGCCTGAAGACTACGACATCACAGGAGCAACCGTCGAATCGGTGAAGCTCGGGGCAGCGGCGGGGCTCCTGTTCGCAGGACTGGGACTTGGCGGAGCCGCCATTGCTTCTCCCACCAAACGCCAGCTTGAAGTGCTGACGGATGGAAACGCTCCGATAGCGGATCGGCAGAAAGTAGCCAACGAAATAGAAGGACGGATCCACAATAAGAAAGCGAAGAGTGGGTGGAAGCTCGCATCGAATAACGCTATCCAGGCGGAGCAAGACATCGATGTCGACCAGAGCTTGGCCGACTTCATCTACCGAACAGCCGACACAGCACCTGCTCCAACAGAAGAACAACTAGAGAAACAGGCAGCAGAAGAAGCCGGGCCAGCAGCAGAAGCTCTGGTAGCAGCAGAAGCAGGGGAAGTAGGGACAGAGGCTCAAGCAGAAGCTCAGGCAGCAGCAGAAGCTGAGGTAGCAACGGAAGTTACGGCTACGGAATTAAAGGAGCGGGCAGAAGCAGAAGCTAAGGTAAAAGCAGAAGCTAAGGCAGAAACAGAAGCCGAGCCCGAGCGAGAGGAGAGAATTGAAGACGGGGTTGCTGCCGCCAGGGGTTCTTACGTCTTCTCAGTGGATGAGGGAGAAGCAGGGGAAGCAGAGACAGAGGCAGCAGCAGAAGCTAAGGCAGCAGCAGAAGCAGCAGCAGCATTACCACCAATCGGAGAAGGACCGGAAGTTACGGCTACGGAATTACAGGAGCGGGCGAGAAGGGAGAGAGCAGCAGCAGCAGCAGAAGCTCAGGCAGCAGCAGAAGCTGAGGTAGCAACGGAAGTTACGGCTACGGAATTAAGGGAGCGGGCGAACAGACAGGCAGAAGAAGCAGCAGCAGCAGAGGCAGCAGCAGCAGAGGCAGAAGAAGCAGAAGAAGCAGAGGCAGCAGCAGCAGAGGCAGAAGAAGAAGTAGCCGCAGCAGAGACGGCAGAGGCAGCAGAGACAGCAGAAGGCGAAGAACGGGCAAAAGAGCCCTATGTGCTTAAGGAACGGAGAAAATTAGAAAAACGATTCCACGATAACTATGGACAGGAAAGACTCGACGATTTTCGAGAGGAACATCTGACCAAAGGAAAAGAACCCGATGCTAACTATCTCGTATCTCTTGGCCAGTTCATGGAGGATAATCCGCCAGAGACGCCAGGTCTCTTCGAAACAGAAGATGTAGCCGAGCGAGAGGAGAGAACTGAAGAAAGGGTTGCTGCCGCCAGGGGTCCCTACGTCTTCTCAATAGACGAGGCAGAAGCAGAGGAGGAGACTGAAACTGACCGCACGCAACCACCTATAAGTACCAGAACGCTTCCTCCATCACGAGAAGTTACCGCCGGAGATGTCCATGATGCAGCAACAAAGGCAGGAGTAAAATCGGACACCAAAGCCAACCCCGACTTTGGCAAATACTCCAAGGTAGTGACAGAGAAAGAACATCTCGATGACATGAATGGAGCCCAGAGACAAGAGATGATCGACCGGCTGGAGGACGGCGACTATCAACGCTGGGATACAGCAGGGCAGCCAGAAAAAGACTGGGGTGATGTTGGACAACCCCAAACAATGCCACCAGAAAGAGAGGAACGAGCTGAGGCTGGTACTAAAACGACAGCTTTACCGCCGAAGAAGGATGACGCGGCAGAGACAGCAGAGAGAGTGGCAGACAGGGAAGAAAGCCCAAGGACAGTTACACAACGGCGGAAGCTACGGAGCGAACAGCGGGCGAAGACGGCAGCAGAAGGCGAATCGCGTGTAATGAGATTTTTACGCGGTCTATTACCGAAGACAAGAGCAGACGAAGACAGCATTGGCACACGACAGGAGATCATGAATGACCTCATCAACATGGCGGGCGGGCAAGTCGCGACAGGTTCTAAGGCTTTCCGTGTAGGCCCACGCCGTTCAAGTATTCTCGGTGTATTTTTCAGGGGTCGGGGGCGAGATATTGGCATCCGTAGTTACGGAGATATCCAGACAATGGCGCATGAACTTGGCCACAAACTTGAGGAAGCAATCTTTGGAGTAAGCGAGAATCCAGAGAGTCCGCATTCTGATGCCTTCCTGGCTTTCATCGAAAAGCACATAGACGAAGCGACACAGCTTGCCCGATACCACGCGAGTCCCTCACCAGCGGAAGCGTGGGCGGAATTCTTCTCAGCCTACATGACGGAACCTGAACAGCTACAGGAACTGGCCCCGAACATGGCGCTCGAATTTGAAGAGATGCTTCGTGCGCAAGATGCACCACTACTTGAGGCGCTCGATAATGTCCAGAGGAAAGCGGCGAGCTTGAAAGCTCTTTCTCTCGGGGAAAAGATCGCTCGGGGCGTCGGCACGAACGACAGTAATCCTAGCAACGGGGATCCTTTGTCCGCGTACGAAAAAGATCCGGAGTATAGGGGCCAGAATATAGGAGGACGCCGGAATTGGTACGCTAGGATATTCAACGACATTACGTTTTTCGGAGACATGCCCAGCGCAAAGGGGACGGCACCAGGGTCCATGGAACATTCAGCGAGTGCGACCCGTTCTAGGGCGATTGATTTGGCAGACAGAGCAGTCCTGGTAAACAGAGAAGGCACTCAGGGGGTGATGGATTACAACACAGGAAAACGGGTCTATAAGTCCGCTCAGGAAATTTGGAACGACAACGGTATTACCGATAAAAAACTTACAAAGAAATTCGACTCGTACATGGTGCTTCGCAGAATGAAAGACATGTACCTGATAGCGACGGACCAGAAAGAGGGGATGGAAGATAACACAATCTTGACAGGCGATACGAAGAAGACCCAGGCGGCAAAGAGAGGACGGGCGCGAGCCCTCAAGCAACAGAGAGATCGCAACTGGAACGGATTCTTGCAATTAGCGCGGATGTTTGGCGTTGAGGGTACGGGACTGCGGCTACAAGCGGAGAATACAAAAAAGATAATACAGGAGGTTGACCAGACCATCGCCGAGTTTGACGCAGCAGAAGGGCAGGAGGGATTCAGTAATGCTTTTGACGAGATACAGATATGGAACCTGTATCTACTAAAGTATGTGAAAGATTCAGGCGCACTCAGCGAGGAGGCATTTGGGAAACTCCTTGAGATGACGGGCAGTTACGCCCCATTGTACCGTTTGTTCGGGACAGCGGAGCAGCGTACGGATCCCGCATTCAATGTCGGTGTCGGACTCATGCCACTCCCATCCAGTCGGAAGCTGACCGCTGCAGGTTCGCAACGCATGATCCAATCCCCCACAGTTTCGCTAATGCAGAATGCTATTAGCTTTATCAGGGCAGGCGAGAACCAACGCTTCCTGAAAGAACTCACACAGCTTGCTGATGATGTCCATGACGGGAAGATGATCAAGGACCGCTACCTTACTGAGAGAATCACGGCATGGATACGACGAGAGAAAAATCCGACTAAGATTTGGGAGACAACAATTGGAGACGTAGCAAAAACCTTAGACGAGAAGGGGATCAAGTTGATCGAAGCCCGGATGATCCCGGAGTTGCTTAGAGCATTCGAAGCAGGGGAGATTAGCATCGAAGATTTCTCTGACTTCGACAGGCTGCAAGGGATCGCACAGCAGATGATGACTGCCGAAGGCAAGAAGAAGTGGGCCGATAGGGTAGAAAGTGAGAAGGGCGTATGGGATGAGTACGGACTCGACACGGACCAACTCTCGCAGCTCCTCACCTTCTTCCGCCAAGATCCGTATCGGGTAAACAAAGACACACTTCTCTTCTCTGAGAACGGAAAGATTCGGCGATACATAGTCGCCCCCGAATTGACGCATGGACTGATCTCTCTGCGGGGCGGAGATACGGCAGCAATCCAAGACACATTCAGGAACATGCACCGACGTGGCGGAGCTTCAGACAAGGTTGCTTCCGCCTTAGAATTTATGCTCTTTGCGCCGGTTAAGGTCATGCGGATGACTGCCGTCCCGTTGAGCATTCCATGGATGGTTCAGAATCCCCAACGGGATGTCTTAGGCCGGATCATCTATTCATATGAAGGCGTAGGCTATAAGGATCCCCGTTTCGTCGGTCAATCTTTGCGTCATGCCAAAAAAACGGCAGCCCAGACTTTCCATATGGCTCAAGACATTTTCCTTGCCACTATCTTTCCCGAAGGCGGCATAGTCAACAAGCTGACAGGAAAGAAATACGATTCTAAGATCTTCGAGAAATGGCGTCAAGCATTCTATCTGATCGGTGGCGGAATGGGGACACAGTCGCAGGCCGAAGTCTCGATGGCCACGAAGAATCCGGAAAAGATGTTGGAAGAGTTAGGCAAGAAACCCAATAAGTTCTTATCTCTACGGACAGCACTCCAGTTTGCAACAACACTAGAGCATCTCACCCGCGTAGCTGAGCTGAAGAGTCGGGCGGATGCAGCAGGAATTACAATTGAAGAGATCCTTGAGAGCAATATAGACCAACACAAGCTGGCTGAACTTGGCTTTCATAGTAAAGAAGCAGCGATCAACTTCCTACGCATGGGGGCAGGCTCTTATCTCAAATCAATTGCCCTCTCAAAAGGATTTTTCAATACGCAAATACAATCGCTTGATCAGGCACGTCGACGTGGACTGTTCGGCAAAGCCGGGATGCGCATGTTCGGAGAGTCCTCAAGTAAGGAGGCGAAGAAAAGAAACGCAGCGATCATGCAGCGCACGGTAGCGGTAGGATTGAGCACGATCACCGCGCCGACCATGATATATTGGCTCGTGAGCCACGATCATGACGAGTGGAAAGAGAGGGCAACATGGTTCAAAAATGCGAACTGGGTTGTATATCCGAAAGCTTTTACCAACTACTACCGCAAAGTTGCGACGGCACTGGGGCTCGAAGATACCTGGGTGTTGGATAACGACGCTTTCAAGATGCTTGATGCGATGCCTGATGACTTCTACTTCTTCATTCGCAAGCACTGGGAATATGGTGTTATGTTCGGAAGTGTTTTTGAGCGCGGCATGGAAGGGATGATGGGTGAGGGGTTCGATGTTGGCAGTCTAACAGAGGTACTCTTTGGTTCTTTGTTCGCTCCAAAGACGATGTTTTTGGCGAGCTTCGTCCCAACAGCTATGGGACCATGGGTAGAATACGGATTAAACCGAGATTTCTTTACCGGGCGACCTATTATTACCCCATCAGAGGAAGCGAGAGAGCGGAGGACGCAGTATACGCCACGCACTCCCAAGTCCGCTGTGGAGGTAACAGGACTATACAATGATATGATTGAGGCTGGAGGCGAATATGCGGCTAGTGCGATGCACACACTCTTAACACTAGCGGATGCCGATAATGCTACAGGAGCAGCTCTTGCCACTCGGGATTTCATCGAGAGGGGACAATTGTCTCCGAAACAGATAGATAACGTATTGAACGATTACTTTACGCAGACGTATCGGATGCTAGAATCTGTGTACCGTCCAGCCAGTGGAATAATGGCTAACGCTTTCTTCGGGGAAGAGTTAGTTTCTCCGGCGAGTGCCGACACCGTACCTGGTTTGGGGATCGGCGTAGACAAAATGCCGTTTTCCGCGTTCCTTGGACGAGGTGATAGGCGGGGCGGATCCAAAACGATCAACGAATTTTGGGATCTCTACAGGCCAATACAAGAGGACATGAAAACCTACAAGGATCGTTTGAAAAATGATCCATCGGGTGAAGATGCTCACCTTTACTATATAGGACACCAAGATAGCATCTATTTCCACCCATACTTTACAAAGGTAGCACGAAAGCTCCGGGATCTTAGGGATGCAGCTATCGCGACGGAAGGACTACCAGATAAAGAGATGTCACCTGATGAAAAACGAGTTCAGCTAGCGGAAATGAGGGAACGGGCTAGGCAGTGGGCTGCCGATGCGGTTGAGCTAACGGGAGAAAAGACACCCTGGCAGAACATCATCAGAGATATGGACGCGATACGAAACTCTGAGTCGGAGTAGTAATGAGTACCGCAGTAATAAGTGGGGGCAGGGAATCGGACCCCGCCCCTGGTCAGGCCTTAGTCTTATATAACAATGCTCGCGATTTCGGGATAATCGTGCTTGAATTTCTCTAGCCCGTAGTGCGCGACATCAACGGATTCTAACCATTTGAGCCAAATAAGATTATAGCCCGTAAGGAAGGGCACCCCGAAATACACAACCGCTTCGCCTGACCGATCCCCTTCATCATCGTAGTATCCGATCTTCCCCTTGTGTGCACCTTTTGTCACACGCACAGGACCATACATCCCTTCTTCCATGCGTACCTCCTTTGTTCAACAGTTAGGACAGTGGTCAGATATCTTTTACATAGTGCGTGAAATGGAGAAAGCCGCACTACCCCTAGCGATACCTGACCTTTAGGGGTGACTAAGCCCACAGAAGCTGTCCGGCTCCTGAAAGATTTTGCTAGGGTTTCGTAAATTGTTAATCCTTCTTCGAGACAAACGGTTCCATAAGTTTCTTCCGTCGCCGCCAGGCTTTCCGCCATTCAGAAGAGCGACGGTTGCTGCAGATCCGGCAGGCTGAGCCATTCTTTTTTTTATCAGGGGTATACCGCAAGATTCGATTCCCCTCTAGCTTATGCCCTCTCGGGCAGTGCGTCCTACGCAGATCACCCATATCTTTTCGGATCCAACTCTTTTGAAATTTTGCCCTGATGCTGTACGCCCATCCAGTATTGACCGATCAGAAAGTCGATGATTGCCTGATCGGAGTGCAAGCTTTGAGTCTTCTGTATATGATCCATCGTCTCCTGCATCCGTTCACGGGAGTCATCGTCTAACCTGAGTACCATGCGCCGGGGAACGGATAGATTGGTATCTCTAATCTCTACCGATTTGGCTAACTGGCGACAGCGCTGATCAATCTCATCCCGCTTCAGTGGGACTTTCATTTTGTGAGCAGTTTCTACGTCCCGATTCAGGGTGGCTACGCCTTTGGCCTCAAGTTTATAGATACGGGCTTGACGGCAGGCCCAGAACCCTAGCGTTCGAAAGAGATCGAACATGTCCAGTCGGGAATAGCTCAGCTCGCTTAGGTAATCCAGGTTGTTCATGATGTCGCGGATGGTGGAGACGCCGCGCCCAGTGTATTCGATAGCATGCTGAACAAACTTGGCCCGGTCTGCTCGACTATGCACATCCCAGTCTCCCCGTTTCCAGCGTGCATGTAGTACCATCACCTGCAAGGAAGTCCCAAGAGCCAGGATCTCCTTGAAGATTTGCCCCTGTTGTTCCGCCTTGTCAATCTCCCCATCGTCCAACAGTTGGATTAAGGCGTGAGCCGAGAGGTTTATATTGGCTGGCGACGTTTCAATCGTGGATTGGGCTAGTAGCTTGATATCGTCAAGCGCTGCTTGGGACGTGCGTTTCCGATCTTGTTCTCTAACTTCTTGAATTCCCATAGATTATATCTTCCTTCTTTCCCCCATGCTGGTATGTAGAAATAGAGAGATTCACATGTATAAAGACTTTCAAGGGCACCCCAATCGAGTGCCCAGCTTTTCCGCCCCTTGGGCCAAACGACAATAATCTGTTTGGCTTTAACTGGGAAGTTATAACCCACAGGGACAACTTTGAATTCCTTATCCTCGGCATATTGTAACAAGCTTGGGATTGATCGGCGTGGGCTAGGTACCGCTTCCACAGTGAAATCGATAAGCGCGGCGTCTTCGCGGCGGAATATTTGGACGGCAGGATCTTCCCCTACCACTGACAGGACGTAGGGAAAACCTTTGACGGCAGGAATCTGCCTCCTCGCCTGTGCCACTTGTTCCGTTTTTAAGGCTTTGTCTTTCTCTGTTTGCCGGAGTCCTTCCACAAATCGCGGCCCTTGTTCCATGCTGATAAGCCCCACGTTTGCTCGCAGGAAGAGGTCCAAATCGATCATATCTAGTGCAGGATCATTTCGCAGCTCAAGCTCGAAGTACGACTGCTTACTAGCCTTCTTGCCAAGGTGGATAACAAAAGCTGCTTTGCGCCCGCTATCCAAGATGGATTCTCGTTCAATCTTATGCAGCTCAGCGAGGGTAACGGAGTAGCGGAACTCCCGGTGTTTGACTTCGATGAGTGCATCCTCGGTAATGACATCACCCTTGTATGCAGGCTGATTGCCTGACCCTGCTCGCGTCCGGCCTTTCTTCCTGCGAGCGACCTCCTTCTCTACCGCCTTCCAGGTTTTCATTGGTTGTACCTTTCATTTCGATAGATACTTATACAGTAACAACTCGGTACCGTTGCGAATGTCAGTCTCTACGATATCAAAACATAGCCATGACCCATCCGTAAATGTGATTTGTGGGAAAGGTGCCACCCGACCTGACTCGTCCCGCTCCCCCCACTCGAATTGCACTTCTGCGATCTGCTTACCTTTCAAGGCACGTTGGAGTGCTTTCGGTGTGTCAATCAACCTGATAGTCTTCCCCGTCGCATTTGTAAATTTCTTCATACTTAGTCCTCCAGCGTTTCTTCAACCTTCCCAAAAAACTGAGAACCGAGATGCACGCGAGCGACCTTAATGATCTCATCCTGATCCGCCTTCAGATCTTTCTCACTCGACTGCCATCGTTCAAAGATATCTTGCTTCAGCCTGAGCCCAGAACTCTTGGTGCCGAAAAGGATTTCCCCGTCTCGCTTCTCGATGTAGCCAATAGAATTTCCGATACGCCACCACTGCTCCAAGTCTAGGATCCGCCCAGTGTCCGGTCCAGCCTGGCCCATAGTAAAGGCCCCACCGTGTCTCTTCTTCGTGATGGTCGGCCCGGCTGCCGCCTCTATCTGAAAACGAATTTCTACGCGGGTCGGGATGTCCATCTTTGAGAACTTGTCGCTTGCAAGATAGTCGGAAGGTTGCGTATGAATCCGAAGCGTTGAGAAATATAACTGCCCTTTCCCGCAGGGAACCATACGAACAGGGAAGCTCTGCCCAGGTGGAGGAGGTGCTTGGTACTCGTGATTAGTGGCGACAAGACAACAAGGACCATTCCCGGCAGATCGTCTCTTGCCTTGGTAAATAATGGCTTTCTTGTAAAACGAGTTAAGTAGCTTAGCTTCGGGAGCATACGCTCTCCCCTTGTCTGTCATAAAATCTTCCGAGAATCCTTCTTCTGTGGTGAAAGATCGCCAAGAATCTGCGCCAACAAACCCAACAGTTGGGTCTTGGAGGGCAGCCGAAAGCTGATCTTGGATTGTCTCCTGGAAATCAGGATCCAAGAAACGTATCCGCTTCTGTATATCCGCAGGGGGAATACCCAGCTTGACCATCCAACTCTCGTTCAGCTTCTCATCGCCTTCGAGCCGAGCAATCACAGCATTCAACTTCGAGTAAGCAAGAAAAGATTTGAGCCCGAGTAAGAGGATCAACGTCTTACCTGATCGCTCAGGCCCATAGATTAAAGTACAATGCCCTGTCGGTAGTCCGCCGCCCAGCAAATCTAAAGGCAACACGCGGAACGGGTATCTATCTTTGATCGGGGTCTTCATATTCATCTTTAATTCTCCCGGAAAAAACCTCATTGATAGATTTCCATAATACCATCTCGTCTTCAGGGATCGCCGCTATTTCTTCTGCCGTTAATCGAGTTAAAACACCATCATTTAAGTGGCAGAAGACTTTACAGGAACGGCAGACGGTGGTTATACCAGGGCGAAGGTGTTTATTCCAATAGTCTGCGCCACATTTAGGGCACGTTAGGGTCTTCATAGTCATCTTTAATTCTCCCGGAAAAAATCTCAGTGATAGATTTGTAGATAGCCATCTCTTCTTTAGGGATTGCGGCTATTTCTTCTGCCGTTAATCGAGTCAAAACTCCAGCATCTAAGCGGCAGAACACACCACACGAAGAGCAGAGGGCTCTGATGCCAGGGCGAATGTGTTTATTTGAATAGTCTGCGCCACATTTAGGGCACGCTAACGAATCTATCATTGGCTCCCAAACCTTTCAGTTGCTCACAGAGATTGCATGTTTCTCGGGGATGCCAAGGCAGATGTCGCCACCACCGATCATGTCGTTTTATCCTGGTCGCCAACTTCTCTACCATAGATGGCACCACTTTTCTCCTCGGTATAATGTGCCGGTAGAAATCAGATAATAGCTGCTTATCGTCTCGCATTACTCCCTCCTCAAACCTACGCTGTCTGCTTATGCTTCCTCATCTTCTGCAGCAAGACTTCCGGGATCGCCCCAGTTGCTTGCTTGTCAGCAGCTTCGAACGATGCGTCGATGCGTTTCCGCATCTCGGTACGCTTTATGTGCTTGCCTACCAGATCAAAAGCATCCTGATGTTTCCGGTAGAGTGTTCGCCATGAGACATCCCGTGAGCCCTGGTATGTTACGAAGAACTTTTTATGGTCATCGAACGCGGCTCGGATTAATGCCTGGAGTTCATCAGGATCGTAGATATCTAACAGTTCCTTGATCAGTGGTATATTTGCCGCATGTCTTGGGACTCTCGCATTTGCCTTGATACGAGCCAACTTGATGAACAGATTATAGAACGCAATCGTCTCTCCTCTCGCGAGCTTCTTTGCCATGGTCGCTTGGCTTGTCCGCGCAATCTTGTCATATTTGTCAGGCTTTTGTATTCGCATAGTAAATCCTGCTGACCCTATCATGTGGCCTTCCTAAAGTACGAGACATACAACTGTTGGAATGGAATGATTTGAACTAGCATCCAACCTTTCTTGAAGGCGTAGTCGAGATGGGCGGCTCCGTCCGGCGGCAGGTTTGACGCCATTTGAAAGTAGACACTGCCCAGCTTATCGGCTTCCTCAATCCGGTCATCGATCTCTCTCTGGTGGGATTCTATTGCTTCCTCGTTTGTCATGACTACCCCCTCCCCCTCTTAAACTTCCATACCTGATGCGCCCCCAGGAATCCACGAAAAGCTTTCGTGCATTTATCCGCCCCCCAGTCGAGATGGTTCGGCTTGAAACTCCCATCACTACGCAGGTAAACGATTCGCCCAGTCGGGACCCCAACGAGTGCCATATAGCCAGCAAGCTGGGCGAAATGCCAAGGCGCTGCTTCTCCCGTCTTGATTTCCTCTACCACATAATGCTCTACTCCTGTAATTTCCTGAAGAACAATTCGATCAGGAGTGCCAACAAGAGAGAAGTCTTCTCGAACAAAGCTGCTTTCGTTGGCCATTATCTTAATAGGCTTGTGTGCGTCACGATAAGCCGACCATGCGGTCATGTAGGGGACAATCGGCGTACTTATTGATTGCGTATCGAGTCTCTCTTCATCGGACAGGCTGGTTGCCATATGAACAGCATTGCCAATACGAAGGGCTTTCGTGTTGGAGAACAGCGAATAATCAGGGGTAATTCCAGCTTCCTTCAAGAGCTGGGTCACGCTCGGGATGACAAGCCCTTTATGTTCAAACTTATGGGTGCTTTCTTCAAAGTCGAGCATCACGGAACTCAATCCGGAGAGTTTCATCGGCAACTTCTCCGGGTGAAGTGCGTGATGGAGGGTGTAGTCCCAGGTGGCGGGTTGATAGGCTTGGACTTGAGACTTAATAGGGACAGTCTCGAACTCTTCCCAGGGATTATCAGTCATCGTTTACCTCTCCAGGCGCGGACACTACCTTGTGAGTGAGGTCGATTACAGGAGAGTTCAGAACGGATGCGTTCTGGGGCATCCGCTCGGCAGGGTCTACCTGTTCAGGCAAAGACTTCGGCATTGCGATCTCAGGCTCAATGTCAACTTCGATGGCACCATTTTCGGAGTAGTCTATGACCTCTTCTCTAATCCCCAATCCCTTGAGCGCGTCAGGCATGCAGTCACGCATGCAAAAGCCACGCGCTCTCATCTTCAGCATACGTTTTTCATATTTAATCCATACATCTTTTCCTTTCACCACCCCGGTTGCCGGATCCTCGTACCGTAAGCCAGCAAGCGCGGCATCTTCCCGGTTGAATGTTTGGACGGCAGGATCTTCCCCTTTCCGCTTCATCTCGCACCGAGCTTCCATCTTTTGCTCATCGAAATTCTCGTGGATGTACTCGTAATCAGGGTGTGCTTTGCATACCGCGAGAGCGGCATCCCCCCATATAGTTGGACGCCCGTTGATGACAGCGATTCCCTGCAACGCCTGTAAGGGAGCCAACCCCACTGATGCTCCCAACATCATGGCAGCCAGGATGTCATTAGGTTTTCCCTTGAAATCTTTTGGCACGAAGTTCGACGTAGCAAGAACTTTGGCGACCCGCATGCCGTCTGTATAGGTAGCTGGAACAAGTCCAAACGATGAGGTCATAGGCGTACTTGGTTGTTCGACAACAGCCTTCTCTTCTTCGGCAAGATTCTCATTCTCAGTTCTCATTCTTTACCTCCCCTTTCCATTGTAAAGCTAGATATCCATCAATGTATTCATGCAACGTAGGGTGCTCCACCTCTGTTCTCTCTTCGGCTTCTTCCCCGATAGCACCGCGAATAAAGCGAGCCCCCACTGATACGCGATTATCATCTCCAAAAGGAAGGGACGGCTCAGCTTTCAGGTTCGTCCAGAAGTAAGGACTTACCATCGTATCTGTTTCCCCTTCTTGGGTGACAAACCAGGGGTCCTTGTGGCTTACCCAGATTGGATGCTCGATAAAATTACGTAGGTTGACAATCATAAACGCTTTATGCCACGCCATATTCACCTCCTTGCTCGTCGCTGTACTGCACTTGCTGTTGAGATTGTGACCCCAGGGATACGACGGGCAGTTTCTTCTCCGATTGCATTGACAAATTTACCCAGCAAAACCAAGTCGACACTCAATAGATCATCCGGCAGCCCGCTCTTCCTTTCCAGGATAGCAGCGGCAAACTGCCGAATGTCAGTCACAACAGGCACTAGCTTCTTTTTGACATGTAAGCCGGGCATCTGAGGCGCTTCACTCGGAACATCAATCAAGGCAGCATCTTCCGCCCCAAACTGCTCAGTCACCTTCTCTTGCAACTCAGTTTGCCGTTGCGCTGACTCTCGTTCCCAAGCTATCACCCTGTCAGATATTCTTTGGATAGCGCCATGTAACTCTATGGCGATATTCTTTCGCTGCTTCGTCAGCATTCGATGTTGCTTATATGCTTTGCTACAAACATCTTCGTAAAGATCTTCCAACTCTTTCTCGATACGTTTCCCCTCTAGTATCAGCTCGCCTGCTCCAATGTATGTCGATACATTGCTGATTTTATAGTCATCCAACCGCTTTGCGATAGTCTCGCGTTCCTGGACCAGCTCGCTGGGGACCGTTACTGTGTAGCCTTCTTCCATATCTCCTCCTATAGGTCTATGGGAATGCATCCATCGTTGTGTCCGGGATTTTACTTCGCCAATTCTTTCGTGTGACATCGAGTCTGTTACAGAACCGATCATCAGGGAGAGAGTCGACAGGGGTAGGAGCACGCAGCCTTGGCTTATCCGTCTTAACCCGTTCATAGTTCACTCGTTGCACTTCACAGGCTTGCCACTCTCTGAAATTGACATCACTCTCATGGATAGCCTCTCGGACCAGACATCGGGTATGACCAATGATATCAGCGAGATTTGTCCCACTCTTATCCTGAGCGATAGCCCATGGATCTACTCTGACAAGCAAAGTATGGTTTTTCTTGCCGTAGACTAAGTCCACTCCTTCAGGACATGAATAGGAGCTGCCCCACTTGAACCGATAACACTCCAACTTATTCTCTCCCCTGAATAAACCTGCATCAACCGTGATTATGGTCGGTCCTCCCATTCTCTCCAGGCTGTTTGTTTGCGAGTTGTTTGCGTTCAACAGCCATACGAGCCACCCGACTAGACTTAGCAAGGCCACGACTAGCCAGTCTTTCCAGTGCATACTATCCCTCCTCTTTTACTTCTTCCACGCCCCATTTTTTCAACGACATCCGCATAAACTCCTGGATGAGTTTGCTCGCCGACGTGCCGCGCCTGATGCACTGCACTCGAAATTCTCGCCACACATCCTCATCAACCGTCAACGTAGTCTTTCCTTTCTTACTCACGTAGTTCACGCCTCCTCTTCTATTTCAAAATGATTTTCTAGAACATCCACGAC
>Ga0114906_1000865_pt1 | contig 16470 bp, 5 predicted proteins | sample MalvirDeepMed_M9_FD_89687 | JGI IMG/M metagenome (GOLD analysis project Ga0114906, IMG submission 89687) | Marine viral communities from the Global Malaspina Expedition - Malaspina viral metaG DeepMed_M9 | ecosystem: Environmental > Aquatic > Marine > Oceanic | place: Mediterranean Sea...
AATCAGGCTTGTCACCTTCTTTCGACTTTACGTTAGACTTGTCACCTTTACGCATCCCAGTTTCGTAGTCGCCTTTGTCATCTTTCTTGTCTCCAGCGCCTTCGTCACCTTTGCGGTCTCCGCCACGCTCATAATCGCGGGCTTCAGGGTCATCTTTGTCTTTCCCTTTGTCGCCTTTCTTGGCGCCAGACCACTTCTTCTCATCTAGCTTAATGTAAATTTCTTCTCCATGGTCGTAGATGTCACCAAGGTCCCATTCAGAGTCGTCGAAAGCCACTTCATTAATGAAAAGTTCCTCGTGGGACTCATCAAGGACAGAACGGGTTTCGCTGTCTAACTCAATCGCTTTAAGGAAAAGGTCTCCTTCAATTTCGAAGACTTCGTCATCCAAAGCAAAGACGCTAGAATCCCATTCATAGAGATGAGGTAGGCTTTCGTCTTCTTGGTTTTGACGTTCGCGAGCTTCAGGGGATGCGGATTCTTGAATCTGCTCCTCCTGCGGAATAACATAACCCATAGCTTCAAGAAGGTTATTACGCGCTGCGTCCGACAAGGATGCCTGACCACAGGTGTTTTGTTCGTTAACGATATATTTCATGATAAAAATCCTATTGAGGTAGTATTCCTCTATAATGTATCTAGTCGTCCTTAAAGAAGTTATGCTATTTTTCTGGTATCATTTCTTCCAACTTCTTTATCCTTTCTTCTTGATGAGCGTCTCGCGCATCAATTTCTCTTTGAGAAACACTGTTATGTATATCCGTAAACTTGCGAATCCAGGTACGTCCTTTCTTAGTTATAAGTGGTATTAGGATAAACAAACAAAGGTACCACCACCCCAATTCATGAAGTAAACTAGTGGTTTCATGGATGGTTGACGCGGCGGTCCCAGGCGCCGGTACCCCTGCTTGAGCAGCAGCAAGGGCTACGTTGGTATCAACGTCCTCATCAGGAAACGCCATCTGTGCCGCTACCACGCCCAGTCCGCCACCGGCGGCGGCTGCTGCAGGTCCTGCTAAACTCCCAAGAGCGCCACCAGCCGCTCCACCCGCAATAGGCGCTAAGGTGGAACAGCCAGCGGTTAGCAGTAAAAATACTGCTATTACTTGTTTCATTCCCCGAAAGGTACGTAATCGGCAATACCACCGCAATTAGCAGCGCCGATGACAATCCCTACCAACAGGGCGAGTAGCCATCTCCAATTAGAGAAAATGGCGGAATTAAGTTGTGCGATAATTTCTTTCCACATTGCTTTGTTATATAGGTCTAAACATCTAGGTTTCCGGAAGCAAGATTAAAATCGGGTCGGAATTTTCCTACTACTAGGGCTGCTGCTGCTAGTTTATCTCCATCATGTCGGATATTACGGTAATTGAATTTAAAAATGATGTCACTGCCCGGTAAGAAAGCGTTTTCTCCCCAGGAACCTTTCATTCCTCCATTATTCAGAATTCTCCACCAAGACCCTTTCTCCAAATCGTCTCCTAAGTAAGGGAACCCCACAGCCATACAGGACTGTTGCCCATTTCCATCGTTCGTCTCAAACCCCATATTCGTTAAATTGAACGTAGGGTTAGCGGCGTACGTACTTCCTCCTAGAGGCGTACGCACATGACCCACAATTAATCCATTGACTACAATAAAAGACCATGTGTAGGTGTAGGCTCCAACCACCTGTGTCATATCGCGGTATTGGAAATTGGACTTTACAAGGTCTGATAAACCCACATTTACAATATCATTTATCTGGTCCTGTATGGGAGAGTTTGCCGTATCCCAATTAATTTCTGTGCTAAACTTAGTAAGAAGTGAGGACTCGGTAATGACGGGGTTACGTAAACTGGGGTTCTCAGAAGCTGCAAGAGCTTGTCTCTCTGCCAGAGTGAGTTCAGCTGTTCTGAAGAAGGGACGAATATCCTTCAAAAAGCTACTAGGTATAGGGTTGCCAATAACGTGGCTCTGGGGAACATACACATAAGCGATAGGTAGGAAGAAGGACCCGTTACGGTTTTCCTGAGCGAACTCACGTAATGCCGCAGATATATCATCTCTAGCGAAACAGATGTTTACTACATCGTCCGGAGAAGGAACCGTACCGAACTCTGGGTTTGGAACCACGTTTCCGGCAAGGTCTCTCCCGTAGTCATTAAGTGCTGTTTGGGGAGTCCCTATAGTAATATATTTCTCTCCAATTACTAGTTGACGAACTCCATTTTGAGCTGTAGTTATACCAGCCCCTTTAACGACTGCTAGTTTGGGATACCCGTCCCCGACTTCCATTCCTCCTCCAGTATCATTCCCTGGAAGAAAGGGGTCATCCATAGCCCCATTTACTGTGGTTATCCCAATCAAATCTATCCGTCCTAAAGGAGCAACGATAGCACTCTGACCCTCTTGAAAATCATTAAAATCAAAGGAATCGATAGATATGCTACCTCCCATGAAATTGAATACCGAGGTTCTCCCAACATAATCCGCAGGGTTACTCTCGGGTGTGGAAGGGTTATTCACACTATAATCGTCTCCTTCAGTCGGAGGGGTATTCATTTCAAGAATACCGTCGTTCATTCTACTCACCACAGCACCGTTTAAATCACTTCCTGACGTTCTTTGTACTCGTCCTATAAAGTTTCCAGCTCTAACAGAAACGGTTCCCGGTAACGCGGTGTCAATATGAGGTTGGAGTTCTAAGAATCCGTCTCTACCAACAGTGTTTACTCCCCCGTCCCGCGAGTTTATAATATCTATTTGGTGTTGGAGACTCTTATCGTTGTCCAACAAATCCTCAATGGGCAGATTGTCTACCTGATAATAGTAAGGGTCGGCAGGTAAGTAAAATCGAATATCTTCATTAATTCTATCAGCCATCACAATAACCTCTCTAAATCAAACATATTGAGAGACCTAACTCCCACTCCATAAGAACCTTCAAGCTGGTTGCAGTCTCGTCCCTCTCCTCCTCCTGTACCTCCATAGTTGGACCTATAGATGGATACGCCATTAACCTTATCTTCTGCGAGATGTTTGACGTTTTGCCACATGTTGGAGGCGGTCTCATCAAACCAATTTCTCATGTATCCCAAAGAATCCATTCCTAAGGGAGGTAACGGGGTAGCGGGCTCTGCGGTGGTGTATATCCAAGCGCCTGAAGGCTGTCCGGCAAGACCCGACGTCGCATTATATGCACTGAATCCGCCTAACCTAGGTTGCATAGTAGCTACTCCTTGGTCAGTATAATTGGTAGGCATCCCCCACCCAAACACTCTCAAACAACTAGAAAGTTGGTACAAACCACTAGGGAAGTCCGAATCCGTCGCCGTAAGCCTACGCGTATCTGCGCTTCCTAAAACACGTACATTCTGTGTCCAGTGGGTGTAACCTTCCCCATTAACTTGGTCTACAGGAGAACCTCCAGACAGCGCAGTTCCTCGCCAACCATTAGCAGCGGTTCCTCCCGTGGCTGGCCAACTTGTGTACGTACCGCTCAAAGTACTTACATCATAGAAACTTTTCAAATCTCCTCGTGTAGACAGTATGAGACGGAAGACCCCGCAATTATAGTAAGAGGCGCCACATCCTCCGTACGTACTTCTCCGTCCTCCCAGTCCAAAATAGTCCAAAGAGACGCCATTCCACCATTTACCAAAAGGACCATGGCAGTTGGACCCAGGCTCACTTCCTCCAAGACCACTCAGAGACCATGTCAAAGGGTCATATCCGTTAGCTAGAATATTCGAAGCATGTATTCTAGATGTGTCGGCAATGTTCCAAATCTGGATTTGGCTTCCCATACAGTTAGGGTGTCTAGTAAGGTCCACGCTTTGTGTGTTGTTAGCTTTGTCTCGAAGGTAAGCCGCGAACCTGTATTTCTGAAGAGAACCTTTGTACGTTCCCCCAGCCTGAATAGGAGCACGTTCATCGCCGATAACAGACATAGCAGCAGGATTTTCATTATCAGGGAATGAAGCAGCTAGACCTCCTCTGTTACCTAGACCTGCCGCAGAATACAATCCCGCCGCTGGTTGTTGCATCTCCCCTATACCAAAACCAGCCCCTGTGCCAACCGCCCCTACGCCGTTTGTTCCTCCGGTAATAATACTCTGTGACCAATTGTTATTGGCGCCAGTTCCTCCAGGAGGGGGTACTCCTCCTCCGTCGAGTTCATCGGCACCCGTATCTTCAGGATTAGGGTCATCTCCAATCCGAGTCCATCCGTCAGTGTTCTTAGGTCCCTCATCGGGTACCACATCGGAACCTTGTTCGCATCCTGTCCCCCTCAGGTTGTAATACGCTCCCGAGACAGAGGAAGGAGATGCGTTGTACATAAAGTTAACAAGATTAACGTTTACGGAGCTATCCTGTACGGCTCTCACACACATACCTCCTGTCATATTGGTACGGTGTGCGTCTACGTTAGCTGGGGCTGCGAGATAACGTAAACTGGAGTCGAACGAAGTTGGGTTAGTGCCAGCCATCGCTAGTCGCGTAGGATACTCTGTAAATACTCCGCTGGTAAATCCGTGAGGATAAAACTTAACGTATCCTCCTGATGTGGACTTGGTCCATTGCGAATTGCTGTCTCCTAGGAAGGCGTCGGCGTATCCAGTAGCCAATACATCGGTAGATAGGAGAACGGTATCAGTATCGTCTGCCACCACTCTTCCACCTAATCCATATAAGTTCAGTCCAGATTTTTTATTTGCTACCATAGCCGCACGAGTAGATTGAACCTCTACCGAAGTATGGTTGGACGATGCCATTACGCTACCGCCTTCTATTAGATGATATCCCGAGATATCAAGAATGTTGTCGGTACCCACCAGAGTAGGGGGGTTAAAAGAGCAGTTAGAGTTAGCCTCCGCGAGGAAAGGAACCCCAAACCTTGCAGATTTGGTAGGTCCTGTAAATTCTATGTTGGAATTATTAGTAGCAGCAACTCCCGCGCTTAACCAGCTACGGAACAAGGCAGCTTGAGAATTTAGAGGATAATAATTAAAAGTAGTAGTTGTCCCTGAAGTTCCTCGGAAGGTGATATTTGACCCATTAGAGGCAATAGCAACTTTACCCTTACCACTGTCTCCAGAATCGACTGCGTAATTCATGTTCACAATCTCAGCATTAGAGCCGTTTGTAACCACCACTCCGGGTAAGTTATTAACTCTGTAGGGAGTGGCTCCGAAATGAGTGCCTGGAGTAAACTCGACGCAGGTTCCGATACTCTTATCGTCACCTGTTGTATGTAACCAGTTACACCCACCGAATCTCCCCATATAGCGAGGAATGTTATTCATTGTAGCGGGTGTTAAGGCTGAAGACCTGTCCACTAAAATAGTTTGGTTGTTGGAGTCCACATGGAACTGAGCTCTATTTCTTACTCTCTTTCCAGTATCCGCTGCGGGATATAGAGCGAAAGAACCTCCGGTAGGAAGAATTCCTCCTGGGACTCGTCCAGCCGACTTAATGTTGGTGTTTCCATAATCATCAGGTCTTATAGCGAAGCTATCCGAATTAATTCCATAAGTTAATTGAGAACCATCGAGATTAATTCCCCAACCAGAATTATTATTAGCTGTAATCTGGGTTAAGCGAAGTTGGGAACGACGAGCCAAGATTCCATCCCCAGCATTCAGATAAGTGTTAACGCGCCCTTTGAACTCCATATCCGAACCTTCCAGGTACATCCCGGACTCGGTACAATCTGCCAGATTGATAATGGTCGTGTATAGGTCTCCTCCCATACCAGAACAAGAGGTGAGAGCGGTTCCTCCGAGCATTACGCGGTTTCCTCCTCCTTGGCATTGGGAGCCTCCGTTGGGAAGAGCGGAAGTGGTGGTGTCCCACGTATTACCTCCTTGAACGGTACAGTTCCTCAAATCCATTCCTCTCTGTGATTTAGAGAAGTGGTTAAGGTACTTTCTAGCGTCGGGGTATCGCGTTGGGTCGAACTCTATATCCGTGTTTAAAGCGAGAACACCAGCTCCATCTCGTGCGGTAGCTGCTTCTCCCCTTCCGGTCTTCTTGTAATTTCTATAGGCTAACCAATGTCCCGTAATTTTCATACGAGAATTCTTAAAATAATATCCTGCCGTGCTGTTACGGATTGAAGCAGTGTTATCAAGTATCACATCACTGTTCTCAATATTAAATCCGTAGGTACCAGAGTGCACCTGACCGTAGTCAACAGGAGCGAAGTCCTTATCCGTGTTCCCTCCATCCGCCAAAACATCTCTTATAATAATATCTCCTTGACAATCCTTAATGTTGATAGCGCTAAACCAATTAGCGTATCCAAAGAAAGAGCTCTGACCTCGGGTCATGATGTTCGCCCTCTTGTCAATCATCATATCATTTATGCCAGAACCGTACCATGGAGTAGCGTCGCCCCAACTGCTAGCGGCGTTGCCTCCTGTGTTTTCGGCAGCTGCTCCAGCTTGCCACTCATCATACCACGTATATGGCGTTAGTCGGAATATATTGCCTTGTCCTGCAGTGCGTTGGTCAAAACTATAAGCGGGATATGTGGTTCCTCCTGCGGACGCAATATAAGCGGTTAGGTTGTTCGCTTGACGGTCTGTATCTGGACCCTGCATAGTAAAAAGCCTCGCGTTTGAAACCCAGGAATCGGTATCCCCAAATTTAGTGCCAAAGCGGACACTGGAACAATTCAGAACCACATTAGAAGCGTCGGGGGAGAAAACTTTAAATATATACGGTTTACCTCCTTCAAAAGCCTCGGCTGGGCTTCCAGAGAAGTCATCGACATCGTAAGCTGATGCGTTTACATCGCTAAAGAAAGCACGATTTCGAATCTCTAATTTACCATCACCTTCACAAGTTATGTTAGCAATATCCAGCTTACCGAGGTTTCCATATGTGCAAATCTCAACGAGTACGGGGAACTTAAGGCGTTTGGGGATACGTTCTACAATATCTGCGATATTGTCATAAATGGCTTTACTTTCGTCATAATTGCCTGTTGAAGACAAAGTGAAAGTTACACCGTCTGGGTTTCCACCAGGAGAACCCATAGCATTATAAAGAGTGTCTCCTCGTTGTTCTAATACCCAGATAGGAATATTGTCTTGCTCCCAATTGTAGAATGAGCTAGGGTCATACTTGGGAACATTATCCGGAAAAGTAAGAGGAATAATTCCAGTTCCTCCTACACTACTTACATTTTTAAAACTTATAGCCATTAGAATTCAATCGTCCATCTAAACACAAGAATGAATGCGTCTGTTTTATATACTGGTTTAAAGTATCTGTACGCGCAAAGAAACGAAGCATCTGTCGCTTCCAAATATGGGTTCTTACTGTATAATCCAATTTCATTTATAAATGAATCAGATTGGGTATCTGTTATATTGCATGTTTGTTCATCTAACACTATCTGCCACATACATTTGGTTGGTGTCACCCGCTTAATATACGAGTGGGGAATCATGCCGAAAGGTTGGGTAGAGCCACTCTTAGTACCATTAGAAATCAGATAGTGGAGACTCATTTGTAGATTTCCGTTGCCGTACTGAGCTCTGGTTAGAGGTTCTCCTAAATCTCCAGTGGAGGATACTTGGAGGTAACCTGCACTCTCAGCACCAGTAGGTCCTCCTCCGGACCCTACACAGAAAAATGGTATTTGAAAGTTTTGGACGTCGGCAGTCTTATCTGCATCAAACATTTGGGCGAGCGTTGCTCCCATACCACTGGTGATAACATTATCGTCAGCGAAATGTAACTCCTTATTTCCATCTGGAAAATGTTTCCAGATTTCAAGGTGTCCGTGTGGATGTATCTTTTCGAAAAACTTCATGTTAAAAATCTATATCCCATATTATAGTTAAATAATCTGTGCTATGGTAATCTATTTTTAATCCCGGAGGAAAGATTGCTTTTTTATTACTTAAATTAAACACTGGGTTTCTAGTTGGGTCTGATACTTTATATAGTTGCTCACGTGGAGACGCAGGATAGTCAGCTCCCGTTCCACTAATCTGGTAAGCACTATTCTCAACTTGAAAACTCTTCTTGTAATTTAAAGTGTGCAGACCTATAGCCCCAACTCCTCCCATATACCAATCTAGGAATCTCCAATCGTCCTTATGAACCTTTAGAACGTATCTAACAACTCGGGGCGAGTAGGTGGCTGCTCCCGTCTGATAGGAAGAAACGATGAACCCTGCGCTAGCATCAGCCACATTTCGGTCTGCTGTAGCTTGATTTAGGGGATGTCGATAAATATATCCGTCAGTATTAACAACCCCCAGCTGGTTAAGTACTCCCGAGATAGCTCCCGCGCTGACATCTAGTCCCCATGGTTGCTCGGAATTATCCATCCCAAAAGTTCCAGAGCCAAAGAAGAGTCCTGCTGAAGGGAGGTAGGCTCCCATAGTTATGGCTTCTTGCATAGTAGTCTCTCCGGTCTTTGTAGGCGCCGCAGGATTAGTGAATACCCTGACTGAACTGAAACCTGTGGTTCCGTCAGCCTGTCCAGGAACCCACGTAGGTTTGTAGTTTACACCGTTTATTCGATTGAGAAAGTGTCCTAAATAACCAGGATATCCAGAGGGCTGGACTGGCTGTAGAGTTCGGTCGTGAGGTTGTGGGAACTCAGGGAAATTGAATGTGTCTCCTGACACCATCCACATCGTCTTCGGAGTTGCGGGAGTTACACTATAAACAGAGAAATTTTTATGTTGTAGTTCTAGATTTGAAGCGTTGTTTGGGCTATACCTAAAACTCGCAATTATCTTAGTATTCGGTCCGAAGGTAGGCGCCGTGATGGTAGGTGTCAGAAGATGTGAAAACGCCCTGTCGTCATTAAAAGCTAAATCGTCGGGGTAGTCGGCAACTGCCATTAAGCCTTTGAATCCCTTCTCTCGACGCTCCGGACCTTCTACCCAGTCTTGGTTAGTAAAATTATAATGATAATTTTTCCCATTATACTGAGCTTGAACAGAAGCGGAGCACGTTGTAGTGCGTCCTACTTTTTGAACGCAATCGATACCGAAAGCGAATCTATCTCCTCCCTTGAGGTCGTAATCCTCTAAAGTAAAATTCTGTAGCAGCCACGGACGAGGATTATCATTATTGAATCCATAGAAGTTTATAACCTGAACATATCCGGTGCCCGATGTGGTTCCATCATTTTGCGTAGGATGGACAATGTTCCACATATCAAATTTGGAAGTAAAAGAAGAGGGGTCCTGAACATTCGAGAAGTTGCCAGCGTCAAACGCTTTAAACACCGTTCCGGTATTTCCCCCAAACTGGTCGTACCTCCCATTGTTATATGGTTCACTTGTCCAGATGTCGGCATCCCTAATCCAACGGTCTCTCCCCTGATTACATACTAAGGACATGTCAGTTAGAGAAATCTCATTGAAAGTGGTCACTCCTCCGTTATAAGGAATAACATTTAATTGGTATTCCGTATGGCGGTCCAAGCCATAAAAAGCCATGTTGGTAATCATCTTGGAGCTGTACTGACGGGAATTTGAAGTCGTCTCTCCCGTGGTAACTGGGGTCCCACTCACCGGGGAAGTTAGCCAATTCTGATTATCAAAATCATACCACAGCTCTTTCCAGATATCCACGTTAGGTTCAAGCCCCGGTCCTTCTAGTGAGATGTTATTTATTAGGCTCCCTCCCCCAGAGAAATTGGGACCGAATATCGCAGCCCCTACGCTAAACTGTCCGCGTGACCCTATTCCGTCTACCGTGGTTTCAGTATAGGTCTCTAGGTCCGTGCTGTTAAAATTAATCGGGCTCGGATAAGTATAGTGCGTAAACTCCGAGCCTCCCTCATCTGAGGGAAGGGGTAAGAAATAAGACCCAGAAGTAGAGCGTCGATAAGTAGGACGGTTATTTTCTCCGAAACTATCCCACGCTGCCGTGTCCCAATTATAAAAAGCTCCAGGAGCGGAACTCAAAACAAAATAACTACCGTGGTCCCCCGAGTTATAAACGTCCATAGACAATCTGTAATCTCCAGCGTTAGCGCGGAAGTTGCTCGCCCCAGTAGATTTGTAAGCGCTTCCCGAAGGTCCCACGTATATTCCCCAATCCGTAGGCTTGTTGTTTATATTAGCCAGATTCCTGTTGAATTGGGGATAAGTTCTCCTCTGAACTTTACCATTATTGGAGTAAGGGTTGAAGGGGGGAATGTTCACTCCTGCGGCGCCCCCTACCACGAATACGGAGCTGGGGTCGGCGGAGTCCATCATCCATCCTCCTAAAACATTGTAATTACTTCCTGTACGTTTACAAGGAGACTTGGCTTTGAGAGTAAGTCTTAAAGCCGTGTTCGCCATATCGGTGTCCTTTCCTTTTACCTCTAGCTGATAGCTTTTCGTTGGTTCCATCCCCACAAAGTTCTGCACCAGCTGATTTTTCCCTCGGGACCTAACACCATCGCGCATATGTGCTATTCGGTCGTCTGCGGTTAGGCTGTTGTACAGAAGGGAGCTAAATACCAAACCAGAGAATATTCGTGGCTCCCTACATCTATTGGCAGAAGAGCTGAGGCTCCAATCTCCCAGTCCACTGGTTCCAAAAAGATAAGTTCTCCATCCCTGCATGGGACCTAGACAGAAATTACGCATAGCGTAATAACAGAATCCTCGTCGATTATCAGTGTTAGCATCAGTTCTTCCGCGTCCCTTAACTTGTACGGTATAGGAATCTCTCTGGGCGTCGGCAGGTAGAATAACAGCGGCACCGAACTGTGCCCACTGGTCTTTAACTTCAAAGCTAAATCTCTTAGCACCACCCATAGGAGCGAATACATCAGAGCCCGATGTTACTGGGTCAGAAGAGAAAGCATATGTAAATCCATCCGATTCGCGGGTTAGAGAAACCTCCAAGTATCCGGAATTAGCGGCAGTGCCTTCTCCAGACACCATCGCTTCGAAGGATAGTAATAGCGTTCTATTATTGTCGTACTGCCAGTTACCTTGCTCTATAAGCGCGGGCGTCTGAGAAGTAGGAGTCGCATAAGCATACGGATTTCGGTATTCGTCACCTAGGTTGAAAGTCTGGGAGATAGCTGCGCAGCCACTAGAGGCTAAATCAGTGGAAGAAGTGTATAAAAGAACTCCGTTATACGCAGAGCTGAATGATTGAGTCTCCTTCCACGTATAATTCTTTAAAGCTCTTACAAACCCTAACGCCGAAGCTCCTTCCAGTGGTTGGGAGGGGTCTTCTGAAAATTTCGCCAATGGATTAACTTGATTCCAACCTACAGAATTTACGAGACCTACTTCGTTACATGCGGGCAGGTTTGTTACTTGGTCCGCCCTGAATGGAGTTGTAAATTCAAAGTCATTGTTCATACATATACTTTGATGTTCTAAGAAGTTGGGGTTTTGCAGTATTTGATGGCGAGCATCGCAAAGTTCCAGACGGACGATATCGAGGTAAGGATTATGATAAGAAGCATCCCATGGAGCGAAACTGTGGTCCACAAAACCTATAGAAGGGAATATATACTCAACAAAATACTCGTCGTTAGGTTCGAAGGGTTGGTCGGTCTCATTCCCATGCACTACAAAACGATATTCGTCTACATCATACTTATTCTCTAGTGTTACGGTATGGCGAGTATTCTTCGTAGCATCTAGGGAGGGTACAAACCTTCCAGAAGAAAAATCATAATATTCTAAAACTATATCATTATTTCCTCTGCCTACCCGAAAATCAAATGTGGAGTTGTAAGCTTTGCCGTTAGTATACAGGTAATAATTACGTCCCAGAGATATAGGAACTCTCTGTCGTAGTGTGACCCTCTGTTGTCCTTTGGTTAACTCGAATCGCGTAACCGGAAAGGTTCCTTTATAATTCGTATCTTTAAACTTAGTTATAGTTTGAGGCTCATCTTCAGCAGCATACAATACGGTCCAATCAGTTTCCCCGTTTTCCAAAGTGGGGTCCTTTAATATGTTGGCGTCTACAGCATTATCATACCGCCATTGATTGAAATTAATGGCGGACATAGAGTTTAGCACTTGGTACAAAGCTCTCTTCGTGTATGGCTTAAGCTGGTAGCGTACTGCGGATGGGTCAGCATAGCTGCTAAGATTTATGCTATTCTCCGAGATTCCGCTACACATCCAAAAACGGCTATCTCGTTGGGAGTAATATTTCTGAGCACTCCCAAGGGTCATAGCTTGAATCTGGTAACTAGAGACCGAGCTCACTCCTACAGGCATCTCACTGTCTCCGAGATGCCCTGCGGGAGTTGCACTAGGGTTAGGCATATAGGTCATCACATCGGCAATCGTTTCCCTCATGCCATCAACAACCATGTTAGGTCCTTTATAAAGACTACGATGAGTATCGCCGTAGCTTTGTAAAATTTCTATGTTGCCTCTAATCATTTTCTGCGAACCTGTATTCTCCGTTGGTAGCGGAATGACTTCCTCCCCAGTATTCTAGATATTCTGTCCGGGAACCACCTGATGTTAGATAGGTTCCGGAAGAATCTCTAGCGTCTCTAGAAGATTTGCTTACGTTCAATTTATCAAAGAAATCAAAGATGTCTGCAAAGTCTTTGTGTTCATAATTCCTAACATAAACATTATAGTCTAAATTATGAATATCTACACCTAATAAGGTGACACCATTAAATTCACCTGTACGTGTGGGCTTAGCTACTTCTACGTAATATACGGTCTCATTACTGTGTACGGGACCAGCCGACGCGAAATATCCGTTCATCGGACCATCCTTGGATAGAGAATAGTACTGGAGAGGGGTTCGACTGTTCTCTGTGGTGAAGTCCATCTCAAAACGGGTCGGAGTTATAGTGCTCACATCTAAATCTAATTGGCGCCATTGGTGGCGACCTACCGTGTTACTAGGTCTCCAGGTCTTCGTAGTCCAGTTGTACGACCACGCTTTCGTTAAATTATCATCCCCCTCCCATCCGTTCCCTACGAAAGGTTTGGGGTCTGTGACAATTCGGACGTAAAGGGACTCGTCGGTCGGTTGTCCCTGGCTTAGCCGAGCTACACGCGCATCTACACCTAGGCGATATCTTTGGTTGGGGAATAATTTATTTCCTACCCTACCCGTCTGCATTTTGTGAGTCCCAGAAGCCTCTCGTGCTTCAATATTTATATTTCTCACTTTAAACTGGGACTTAGTGGTGACCCCAGTATTGGTTGGAGTAATCCACAGCTGATAATTATCTCCTCGCTCAAAAATGGAAGAAGTGGTAAATTCACTAGCATAATACTCCCAGCCGTCATTTGAGCGCACGTTTAGGGAACTCGCCAGATAATTGGCGGGAGACCAATAAATACCGGCTTGGGCGATGGGAGTCCATTTGTTTACCCCTGAACCTTGCCACGCCGCATTCTTAGTTAGATTAAGAAGAGTCCAGGTGAGCTGTTGTGGGTTACTGGCATTCGGCAGACCGGAAGCTTCCAAAGTAATAGAATATCTCGTGGAAGGACTTAAAGAGCGCAAATTGGCAGGGGTTTGGCGGTCGGGATGATTTACCACCGTAACTAGGGACGGGTTTCTCTTTCGAGTTATCACCCCCGATACAATGCCATCGCTGATTCCGCCAAGTACGCCTCTGCCGTATCCAGTTATTCGGACGAAGGGTAGAGAGCTGCTTTGGGAACCCGAAAAAGTTATTCGAGCGCCTGCAGTGTAGCCTCCTTCGGTATTGATATTCTGGGTACGGTATTGGTCGTATAATGCCCATCCTGCAATGGATGAAGTTGCCATAACCGTCTTAGCTGAATCACGTGGAGGATATCTCAGTTGACCGTTATAAGAATAATTAATATTTCCATCAATGGGGAAGCGGACTCTAATTCCCTGACGGGGAAGGTCCGTGTTGTGACGTTGTATTATGGTAATGCCGGAAGGAGATATTTTGTCTACATTAAATGTGGGGTTATTTAGGTGATTCCACACTGCTATAGAATTAACGGGGGGAGCTACTAATTCTACCCCAGATACAAGGGAATCATTAGCGTAGTATAATTCGGATGGTCTTTCAAAAGTATCTAAGGGATTGATGTAGGTGTTATAAGCCCCATTCTGTAAAATTCCCTCTGATAACTCTCTGCGCTGTCCAGCCGCAGAGATAAGTTGGGTATTAGCTAGATTACCTCTAGTGGTAGCTATTGCGCTCCAGTCCTGGTTGTTTGAGGAGACCGCTTGAGAGAAAGCATTACTAAAAGCTTTTAAATTTAAATTGCTAATAATATTTCCTTTAATACCAAAATTATGATTGAATAAAGTGGGTCCAAAAGCATGAGAAAGAATATTGTACCCTCCCCCGTATTGGTCCTCCATAATGTTTGTCTTCTCATACACCCAATTCTGTAGTTGACGTCGGTATTTCTCGTTATACTCCTGGTACAACTGTATCACTCCTTGACCAAACTTAAAATTTCTAAAGCTGGTATTGGTAAAGTCCAGCCATCGCGTATCCTCTTTTCCTCGGCTTAGGAATATGGTGGTCAGGGCTCGGAGAATTTGTGAACCAAATACATCTCTCAGTTGGTTAAAGCTGGACGCATTAGGTTGAAAAGGTGGGGAGTTTCTAGCGGGGAAATTAGAAGACCCCGCGAATTCGTAAAATTGTGTGGCGGAGCCTGCATAGAAAGAATAGACCCCCGATAAACTTCCGCTAGTATCCACAAATGATTGCGAAGAAAAATTAAATCCTTTAGGTACAAAACCAGGGATTTTCAGTCCTTGGCGTTTATACAGGGTGCGTAGGGGAGCGCTAACCCCAAACCAATCGGTAGCGATGGGTTGATTCAATCCCTCTCGGTTCTGTGCCCATCCTGTGAACTTATATTTAAGACTTCTGCGTCTCCCTGCGGTTCGAGGCATAGGACCTCCTTGTTTGTAGCCGTCAAAATAAGTATTTCCAGTCTGTTTGACACCTCCACCACTCCAGAAATAGGATTTATGGTTGTGTAGAGTTGCCGACGGCATCCATCTTCCATTCTGTGGATTGTATATGCTAGGATGAATACCTACTCCGCTGAATATACCTGTCCCGTACGTACCCGGGAAGGCAGAGAGGGCGTAAGTACTATTAACTTGGTCGGAGTCCGATTGAATGGTATTGATTATCTCCAGGTCCATAGTCCCAGACCATGATTGTTTAGGGTCATGTCCTGACCGGGTGCCGTAATAATCGTCAGTAATACCCGACCCTACATATATCTTATTAAGAACATGAAAGGGAGCGAACTGACGGAACACATCCACAATCGTTGGAATCCCTTTACGTCCCAATTTAGTTTTGGGGACGTTTAGATAATCGAGGGCAGAGAAATCAATGGCGGAAGCGTTCAGCTTCGTGTGAACCGTAGATGCCTTCGAGTTCCAGTAATCAAATACGGACATTCCCTCCATGTCACCGCTCCTAATAACTTGATGATAGTTAAAAGGAAGGTTGAGAGATGACGACATAAATTTAAAGTTGTTATTGTCTCCCCATCCCGGCTCCAAAAATCCGTTAGCGTCCTTAATGCTTACTGAGCTGGAGATATATTCCGCCACGACATTCGCGGTGGATGTATCCAATCCCAGCCCCGCATCCTCTATCTTACTGGCTAGAATAGACGATAAGTTGATAACAAAATTATCTGTTATTCCGCAGTTCTGGTAGAACCTGGATTCCTCCCAGGGAGGAATACTCAGAAGACGCTCCCGGTAGAAATACCCAGGATTTTGAAGTCCTCGTGCTAGTTGACCCTCGTAAAAAGATGTCTCCTTATACGGTATGCCTCCGATGTCTAGGTATTCTTCCTTGATATTTAGAAGTTCTAAAATGTAATCTACTGCATACCTAACGTTATTGTCCTTATTATGAGGGTCATAATTCGTAAGGTTCATTTTTATGCCTGAGGCGGTGAGGGCTTGCTTCCAAGACTCTAAGAATTTTTTGTAAACCGCATTGTCCTTACCTAAATCGGTCTCAGTCTTTAGAGTGTAGTAGAGTATATTGGGAACATAAGATTCCCACAATTCTTGTATTCCCGATGTCGGGGAATTTGGGTTATATATCCCAGAGGGAATAACCATGTTGACCGCATTCGCAAGGGCTTGACGAGTACCTTTAGCCTTATATAAATAAATTGCCTGTTTTAATTGGTCCCTCCACTTATCTGGGTCGTCAGTAAAATAGGTCCATCCTAAATATCGTCCCAGATATTGTAGGAAATCATCAGGACATTCCTCAATATCTAACAGAAATTGTATGTCCCGGATGGAAGTGCGAACATCATAAAAAGCATAAGCAAATGCCTTGAGCATCTTACCCATAGGTCCGGCATTCTCCATCCTCTGCACATCCAAACCCATCAAACCTGCATCCACAATATCTTTGAAGTACAGAGAATTCGGGTCGTCGTCATTAACCCATAACAGAACCAAAGTGTCTAACGCGCTAACTAGCTGACCTCCGGACACATAATAATTACAGGGGGCTTGGGT
>Ga0114906_1000868_pt1 | contig 16403 bp, 29 predicted proteins | sample MalvirDeepMed_M9_FD_89687 | JGI IMG/M metagenome (GOLD analysis project Ga0114906, IMG submission 89687) | Marine viral communities from the Global Malaspina Expedition - Malaspina viral metaG DeepMed_M9 | ecosystem: Environmental > Aquatic > Marine > Oceanic | place: Mediterranean Sea...
CCATTACATTCTCCTTATATATTCAGCTAGTTTCGGGTTTCCTGAATCTTTAATAGCATTATATACAGTAGTTCTATCACTTTTAATAGCCTGTCTCATATATATTGCAATAATTTTTTCCATCTCTTTACGATAAGCGTGAGCCTGATCTCTTATGGCAGGATGTGCATTATCTGATATACCTATTATTTTGTTTACACATCTTTCTGCTGTTTCTTCTGGAGTAAAACCTCTGTTGTCTGTGGTTTCAACTCCAACAGAAAAATTATTAGACATAGCTAAAGTTTCAGTAAGCATTATGTTTTAGCCTTTCTTATAGGACCAGATGTATATTCGTCAGAAACTTCTTGTGCCTCTCCAAGATTTTTTAATCTTGCAATTGCTTCGCCATATCTTGTGTTATACATAGCCATTATATCTTGTTCACCTTTCATATAAGTATAACATTCTAATAGAGAAGCGTAAAGTAATGCTGATTCAGCATTTTCACTTAACCAAGTTGTTCCTGAATCAGAACCAGAGGTAATACTTGCTGGATTATAAAAGTAACTGAAATTAACTGTAAAACCTGAGTTAGGAGTAGGAGCTATAATAAAATTATCTGAATCAAATTGAGCATAAAATTTTGGTGTTCCAGTAGTAGAAGAATTTGGATTGTAAGATTGAATAAATTCTAATTCTTTAAATAGTAAAAATTCTTTTGAGCTACTATTAGTAATACTTAAAGAAAAAGGAGAAAGAAAATCAGAAGGAACAGCTAAGTATTGATTGCCAGAAGTCATATTACCAGAAACATTTTTTTGAAAAACATTTAATTGTACTGATTGTAGTATTCTTTCTTCTGCAAGTCTTATAAAAGTGGGTAAATTAGACACAAAAGATGTTTCGTCGTTTTGCGTATAATCTTGAATCATTGATTTTAAAGTAGCATATGTAAAACTCATGTTGTCACCGTAACACTTCCCACGTTTGCTGTAACTTCAAAAGAAGATAATTCTTTTCCTAATATACCTTTTCCAACATTAGTATATACTGTAAATTTTACGTTGTCATCTGCTTGATCTGGTCTTGCATCTTTTAATCCTTCTGGATCAGGTCTTTTTCTTAAAGGAGTTAATTGTGGGTGTTTTTCTTCCCACTCATCTTTTCCTACAAGCAAACCATTCCATTCTTTTCGCATATCACGCAAACGATAACGAAATCCAGACCTGTCTGATATTCCATAAGCATATTTACCTGATGCGAATTTAGACAACTCTATAATCTCCTAACGCTGGACTAATCGTTACAGAAGCTCTGTCTCTGTCCTCTGCTATTGCTCTTTCAAATTCTTCTTCATAAACAGCTTTTAACATTTGTATTCTGTTTGGCGCTCTTTTAATTGCTATATAATAAGCAAGACCAGCAGCTAAACATGGGTAAAAACGAAATGGAATATCTAAAGTATTTGTGTAATCATCAGCATCATCCATTCGTGTTAAAGCATCATAATACAAAACATCTGTGCTGTTTTCTGGTAAGGGCCATATTTTAAGATTAGGTGTTATTTGTCTATCTAAAAAGAATTGAGTTGGTCTACCTGTAGTAGCTTTATTAGGTATCGCTAAGTAAGTATCCCTACTTATTCTTTCTAAAGAATAATAAATTCCACTTCTAAGAACAGACATAGATAAGATATCTATAATGTTTGTTCCTAAAGAGTATTCTCCATCACTAGCTGTTAAGGCTTGTGTAGATTGAGTAATAGTCCATTGATTTAAACCTCTATTAGCCCATTCAGCTAACATGATATTTAAAGACCTTTTTGCTGTTTTAAGGTCATAACCTGTTTTAACCTCTAAGCCACAACGCTCAAAAGCTTCTTCAATGTATTCTACTACATCTAATTCAAAATTTACTGACCCAGAAACTGCCATTGTTTACCTTTCTACGACTGAGTAACTGCACCTTTTGTTTTTTTTCTTTTATGTGACATAATAGCACCACATCCTCTTGCCACAGCCGTTCCTTTTGCACTTTTTCCATTAAATTTTCTTTTAGGTTTTGTTACTTCTCCACCATTTATTAAATTTTTTACCGTCGCTTTTTTCGTGTTTTTGACGACTGTTTTACCTTTTGAACCTTCTCTTTTTTTCTTTCGGGCTGTTTTTGCTCTTTCTGCTTTTGAAAGCGATTTGGCTTTAGCCATTGGAAGGCACCTGTCAGGGCGTTCTTTATTTTTTGAAGTACCGCACTCACCTTTAATTTCACCATCTGTTCCTATCCTCACCCATTTTTGATTTAACCATTTTTTTAACTCGCCCATTATTTTTTCCTTCGACTTCTCAAAACACCTTTCAAAGTCTTTGCTTGAGCAGCGTGTGTTTTAGATGCTTTGCTTAAACCCTTTATAACTTTTTTAATTTTCTTTTTGTTTTTTTGAGTTTGCATTATGCTTTTCTACCTTTTCTTTTGCCACCCTTAGATTTCTTAGCATAGTTTGGATCTTTGCAATATTTTGAAGCAGCTAAGTTTGCATAAGCAGAGGGGTATGTATCAAAAGTTCTTTTCGCCCACGCTTTACCTTCAGGACAAATTTTACTTCCTTTACTTTTACGAGAAGCCTTACCACCTTTTTTATAATAAGTTAAACCTTTAGGCATATCACCTTTTTTCATAGGAGGTTTAGATATTTGTTTTGACATTTGACTTCTTGACATAGCCATTTAACATCTCCATCTTTTTCTTGCTTGTCGTAAACGACTGTTAGGATTTTTAGCTGCCTTTGGAAACTTTTTCATCTGACCAGCAGAACGAGCGCAATAAGACTTTCTTCTTTTTGCATCTTTACTGCCTTTCTTAACTTTACCAGTAACTGCTGTTTTTAACTTAGAACCCGGATTCTTACGTCTATAAGCCTTAACACCAGCTTTAGTCATTCCAGCACCTTTTTCTGTAGGTCTGAAATTTTTCTTATTTCGTTTAGGCATTTCGCCTTTACGTTTTTTCTTCTCAGCCATATTTCTTACGCATGAAAAATTGTAATCATATCAGCAGTGTCCAACGTATATTTAACAGATAAACCACTATTAAATAGAACTCCTTGAGATGGTATAGTTCTATCTATAACTGTGTTTGCAGTTCCTATGGTTCTTGATTTAAATAATGTTGTTCCATCTTCAGGAGCGCCATTGATGAACTCTACATCACCAGCAGTTCCACCAGAGGTAATTGACATTCCTTTTAATCTTACTCTATTGCTACCATTTACAGCTTGAGCGCACAACGTACCTGAACCAACTGTTATGTTAGCTGCGTATTGTGCAGAGCATTCTACAGCAGTAACGGTTAGAAATAACTTAGTACCTGCAACTGCTTCAGCAGAACCTGTAGAAGTTATAACTTCTGTCATAGCGTCACCAAAAACATCTGTTCCTGTAATAGTACAAGTCTTAGCATTATCACCTGTTCCTGCAGTCGTTACGGTAACATTACGAGCAGCACCACCTGCAAAAGTAGTTGCTGCCATTGTTGCTGATGTATTTGGTCTAGCTGCAGTAACTAACCTATCAGGATCAGCAGCATTTTCATCATTGATGGTAAGCGCTTGTACGTCTGAAAGTCCCATATTAATCTCCTTCTTAAAAAGGGGGATTAAATCCCCCTGAAATTAAGCTTCGTAGCCCATTAACTCAATGAATAACTTACCAGCAGTATAATCTGCGTCAGTTGCATCACCTGTTGTTAAATATAAGAAAGAATCAGCAGCAGGAACAGCAGTAAAATATACCTTACTACCTAATGTTGCATCACCAGCATTTACAAGCAATGTTTCTGTTAAATCACCAATTGCTCCGTCTTCAACGCCTGTTCCTTCAGTAGCTGAATGTACGTTAAGGTCTGGATCACCACCTGTAGGAGCTTCAAAACACTCCATGCTACCTGTTAAAATAGTTCCGTTTCTAGCAGCAGTTATTTGACCAATGTGACAAACTAAAGCTGTTCCATTAACACCAATAATATCACCACTTCCAGTTGATCTTAAACCAGTTAAATCTATTAATATTCTGGTTGTAATTATTCCACCACTTCTTTGAACAGAACTTCTATAGATAGTTCCAGAACCTGTTGTAATACCAGTTCCAGCTTCTACTGCCATTGTATTAGCATCTAAAGAAATAAAACCAGCAGAACTGATTGACATTTGAGTTGTTTCAGCGCCTGTGCTTGCAGTAGTTGCTATTGAAGAATAACCCCCTTCAGAACGAAGGGTTCCTTTAAAAGTTGTATTAGCCATTTTGATCTCCTCGTCTTGGCTGTTGTCAGTTGCACCATGCAACCGTCGAGCGATACTTACTTATACAACACTTTAAAACAAAAAGAAAGAGGCGAATAAATCGCCTCTCTCACAAATCGAACAAATGTTCGTTTTATTTTTAAGCTCCGGGTGAACCGAATACACAGCGAGGATCACTAAAGCCAAAAGAATATCTTTCTCTAGCTTTAAATCTCATGTTTCCTGTATCAAAATCTGCCTCCATTGAAGTTGCAAGAGGAGAACGCTCAAACAGTTTAAAACCGTTTGGAGAGTCTGTTTTAATAAAGAAAGCATCTGTATCTGTTAAAAAGTGATTAACAGTGTACCCATCTGGAACCATACCCATGTTTCGGGTTGCGTTGACATCATTGTCAGCAGTTCCCGGACGTAGAGTTGACTCAAGAAGACGATCAGCAATAAACTGTAGTTGAGGAGGTATAATAAGCTTCATGCCTCGTAAAGCAATAATCATATTTCTCTCATCAACAAATGTAGAAATGCTTATTAACGCATCTTCAAGAGAGGTTTCATTTAGATCAGCAGCAACTGAAGGTTCATTTGCAAAAGTTCCACCACCGTTTAATGGGTGTGCAGTAGAACAAAGCTCAACACCATCACCACCAGTAAAACTAGAGCTAAACGCATTGTTTAGTGTAGCTGCAGCTTTAACTTGCTTGGTGTGTGCCATTGAACGAGCAAGAGCCTTTGTGTAACGAGCGCCGAGGCGATCATAAAGGTTGTCTTCAATTGCTTCTTCAGTAAGTGCAAAAGCGAGAGCAATTGTTTCATGCGTATAACGAGCAGTATATGCTTCGTTTGCAGAATCAAATGATACCCCTGCACCTTCACTTTTTGTTTGAGCATTACCAAAACCTGATAACATTACTTCCTCTTCAAATGCACGATCTGAAGTTTCTGTATCGTAGATTTCTGCATGCTCGGAGTCATAACGATCATACTCCATTCCAAACAGGGCGTTTAGGCCCGGTTCCAACTCTTTTACGAGTTGCGCTCTTGATATAGCCATATTACTACCCCTTTACGCTAACCCGGCGCCTTTGACACCGAATATGTGATTTTGAATAACAACTCTTACATTCGTATTAGCTGTAGCGACATCTGAATTTTCAGGATCTTCTGAAATATCAATAGCTTTAAGAGATAAAGTAGTACCAGTTGCACCGTCAGAAACATTTAATTCAGCACCAGAAATACCAGTAGTAGTGCTACCAGCAGTAGTGTATACTATATCAAAATTGCCAAACAAATCAGCTACAGGCATTGCAGCGTTTGCTTGAATTTCAAAAATAACCATAGGATCATCAATTACAAAAGCAATTATGTCATCCGCAGCAGTGCTTGCAGGATAAAAATTTGAAAACTTTTGTTCTCCTGTAGTAGGATCTGTAAATTGACAACCATTGAAAACACCAACGATAGGTACTGTACCACCGTCAGCGTGTACTTCTATTCCACCGCCAGTTACTTGCGCAACCATATCACCTTGGAAAATAGCTGTTCCATAGTTATTGGCGATTCTGTATCGGCTTTGTCCACCAGTATAAGGGGTTCCCCCTACCCTGCCAACAGGACGCATTCCAAAAGCAGCATCTTTATTTGCCATTTCTTATTACTCCTTGCTATTCTGAGAGCCAAAGCTCACAGAAGATTTACGTTGTGGATTCAGTTTCGGCATATTGGGATTGTTTTCACGCATCCAATCACGATCAACTGCATCCATTTGATTTCTAGCCATTTTGCTATAATGTGCATTCCGCTGTTCTACAATCTCTTCTGGTATTCGGGCTAATAAAAGACCGCCAACGCCAATACATCCAGCGTTTTTACCTTCATCAATTACAGGTGCGTCAAAGTCTGGGTATTCTTCGGCACGAACTAATTCGTATCCTTCTCTCCGTTTTTTGTGAATATTGTTACGATCATCAAAGTCCATAACGCTTTCACGAATCCAACGATGCTTGTATCCAATTGGAGCTTCAGGAGCCTCCAATGTTGAGGGAGCTTTCCATTCAGCTTTTCTTTCGGTTTTTTCACGAGATACCGCCTCTCGACTTGTTCTGTCAGCCATTTTTAACTCCGTTTATTTTCCAATTTCGCTACTTCTTTAGCGTAAGTTTCCAAAGGTATTCGCATTTTATTTGCGAATGCCACTTGACCGGGTGATAGTTGCACCGATTTTTTCCGTCCAGACTTCACAGACCGCCCATTAGGCGCAGGAGTTACGGCTTGGACGTTTGCACGTTTCTCCTGAAACTTGTGAGGAAATTCTTTTTTCATTCTAGCATCAATTTCCTTGTAATACTCATCAGTAGAAGGATCAAACCCTTCTTCTAATACTAATTGTTCGTGAACAGCTTGCGCTCCTCTTGTCATAACTCTATCAGGACCAAACCAAGAATTTTTAGATAACCAAGACTTTAACTTGGGATCTTCTGGAGTTTGTGGTTTTTGAACCTGTGGTTGTGGCTGTTGCACTTGTTGTTGTGCTTGAGGCTGCTCCGCAGCTTGTTTTTGTTGTTCCATTTGAGATTTTTGAACACGCAATCTCTCTTCTTCAACAGCGAGTTTGGACATAATTTGTTGTGCTTGAGCCATCTTCTCAGCATCACCAGACTCATGTGCCTGTTTGTAAATTTCTTTTACTTGTGCAGATTGGCTCTTAATTCTATTGTCGTACTCTTTTATATATCCTTGGTCTAATTGACCTAACCTTTGTTTTAACTGTTGATTTTCTTTTTCTTTTTGTTGTGCAAAATTATAAGCAGCTTCAGCTTCTTCAATTGCTTGTTTTCTTTTTGCAGTTAATTGATTAATACGTTTTTTTACATTATCACTATATGATTCAAGTTCGTCTTCTGAATCATTATTATCTCGAACATTTGTTTGAGTTGTTTCAGAATTTTCTGAAGAAACTTCAACATTAGATTGATCTAAATCATCATCTTGATCTATTTCAACAGATGTTGTTTCTTCCTCAATTATTTTTTCAGCTTCAGCCATATTTATATCCCTTTGTTACCTTATACATACGAAACGTCTGATGGGTCAAGTATTGTTGCAATAATATTATCATCATTTATCAAACGAACCTCTAATCCTTCCACTTTAAACCTATTACCAGCATATCTTCCCATAAGAACCCAATTTTTCTCATCACACCACGCACCAGATGGGAATTTATCAGAGTCCTTATATGCGTCTGGTCCAAGCTTTACGACGTAAGCTGCAACAGTAGCGAAACTTTCTTTATCTCGTATATCGTCTGGAATATAAACACCTCCTTTAGTCTGTTGCTTCATGTAATAGGGAATAACAAGTATTCTCCAACCTGTAGGTTGAGGAAGTCTTTCTAATATAGGTTTACCAAAAGTTGATGGATCTACAGAGTTTTTAGATTCTTCTATTTTAGGGAAAGCCTTGGTAACTGCTTTAGGTACAGGGCTTGTTGCTCCTATAACTTTTTTTTCAGGAACAAAAAGTTTTTTATTCATCTAAATCTAAGCCTTTCATCGAGGTTACAATTAAATCTTCAATATAGGTCATTCCTCGTACTTGACCTACTGTGAACCGATACGTTTCTATCGTATCGCATGAACCACTCACCAAAGACTCCGCAAAATCTTGTTTGCGCTGGCGAATGTCTTTTAAAAGATGTTCCGCTAAAACTATAGCGTCCATATATACACTCCTTTTACCATAATATAACAATATCTAGCATAGTAAAGTGTATATTACCATAAAAAATAATTAAGTTATCATATTCAAAGATGCGTTTTTTGTTTCTTTATTACGTCTAGTCCACCCTTGACCAAAAGTACCAAACGTAGATAAGGACTCATAAAACTCCTGTCTTATGCCTTTATATTTTATAATAGTTTGTTTCAACCCATGATGCTGTATGTATTCATCTAATGTTTTAAGAGTATTAGGACCAATACCTCCATCAGCTACAGTTCCAATCATTTCTTGTAATTTTTTTGCTGCTCTGCCAACACCACTATTAACACTCCAATCAAAAACAGCTAAGTCTAAACCAGATGGAAGTTGATCACATTTTGCTCTAAGCCAATAATTCTTTTCATAAATAGGAGCAACGTCTTCTTTCGTTAAATCCTTCATATCTTTAGTGCCACCCCACTCTTCATAAACTCTTTTGGTCACTCCAAAATTAGTCTCACCTCCCGGATCACGAGGGTGATTTACATACCCGCCCTCATGGTGCAAAATCATTTCTAAACATTTTTCAAAGTTTTCTTTCATGTAACTTATCCCTTTCTTCTCTTTTTCTTTTTTGACAAGTAAGACATACTTCTCTCATTTGTCTCCATTTTTGTTCAATGGTATATATCCAATATACTTTTTTTATTGTTCCACAAACAATACATGCTTCATCTTCTATTTGGTTAAGCCTTTCTGCTTCTCATAGCTGCGCAATCCACCAATCCCAAGCATACCTCCCAGAACAGTAAGAAGAGTTGACATATCAAACTCAGGTAAATCAGGTAGTGATATTTTAAACACACTTAAAATAAAAATTAACAGAGGTTGCAAAACAAAATGATAACCAAAGGCAATTGCACAAATCCAACCCACAGCAGGTCGCCAGCCACCCTTAAATAAGCTTCCAGAAGCTGCCTCTGCTTTGTTTATCTCCAACTGTGCAAGCAAAGCCTGTTGAGCGTGAGTATCGGACATAGTAGCTATCTCGTGTGCGAGTTTAGCTTTCTGATCCTTATCCTCTATAACTTTATCAAGAATGCCAGTTACTGGCCCTATAAGACTAGTTATTAGACTCATTTTTAACCTCCTTTGGTGAAGCAGCAATTGTAAAGTTTACACTAAAAGAACGTCTTTCTCCAGAAGTTTTAAAAGGATATACACAATGGTGCAAGTGTGCAGGAAAAACAATAAAGTGTCCTACCTTTGGTTTCATTAAAAAATTAGAACCTTCATGGTTTGCAGCTTGTCCATGAACAAACTGTATATGACCGTGACTAGGGTGATGATCTTTATCATCCTCCTCCCATTCCTTTTCAATACCGTCAGGTAGAGCTAAATATCCAACACAAGACAACATAGATCCTTGATGCGTATGAATAGGGTTATATTCATTTTCAAACTGACGAACAAACCATCCGCTTGATATTTCAAGTCTATAATCAAGCGTATCAGGCGTTATATTTCGAGTACCCATAGATGTATAAAGTTCTGCATGACTCTGGTATCTCATCAAAAATTGACCAAACTCATCAGACCATGCTTGATTTAAAGTATTATTCCACTTTAATTCTTCTTTTACTTTACCAACAAGATTACCAGACCAATCCTCCATCTCATCGTCTATAGCCTTATTGCACTTTTCAACAAAAGCAGCAGACATTTTCTTGTAACCCAAAATAGGACTAAAAGGTGTTAGTATTTCTTCTTCTTTTTGGGGGGTGTATATATTTGCCATTATCGAGCGACTCCTCTAGGTTATTGATTTAAATGTTTAAGCTCCGTTCTTAAAACAATTACTTGTTTTTCTAATTCTTGAACTCTTGCAATCGTATCCTGCACAGATTTTGGTGGTGACCATTCATCTATCCATTGATCGTTTTCCTCAACTTCAACAGCTAACAAATCGAAATTATGCTCTAACATAGATAATCGTTCTGTTAAACCAAAATATAACCACACGCTCAATGCCGTTACAGCAATCATACTTATTAAGTTACGCAGTGGTATACTTATATTACTATTATCAGATAATTGAAACGGTTTGTTTTCTTCTTGTTCAGACACTTACGGTTCCTCTTTTTGATCTTAACTCATTAAGATCTTTCTTTTTAGATCCTCCACTATAAAACCAAGCGTAACCTCTATCAACCATTTCTGTATTAATATTTTCTTGACCAACATAAATCCAGCCAAGCATACGACCATACTTGCCATCTTTTTCTGTCTTTACTTTAAGACCAGAGGCTTTCCCATCTTCAAGTCTACGTTTAAGAAATTCTTTAGATTCAAGTCCTAATTCTTTTTCTTCAAGATCTTTTGTTCGACTTTCAGGGCTATCTATACCAGCAAGACGAACTCTTTCTTTTTTAGAAAGGTTAAATCCAAGATCAATGACAATATCAATTGTATCGCCATCAACCACCTTAACTATTTCTTTAATAGCATACTCATACATCTCTTATCCTTTTATTTATCTAAAAAAAGAAGCTGTACCAAAAGGACTTGGATTTTGATTTGGTGATGATTGCATTGTATTTGATACATAATTTTGAGATCTGGGATCTAAGCCACCTTGCAACTGGTTCATACCACCAAGTTGATCGAAAATACTACCAAGACCCCCTCTTAATCCACCACCATTTAAATTTAAATCAGGAAATGTTTGATTTGTTAATTGTTGAACTTCCTGAACATAAGGATTAATTTTGTTTTCATCATACGCTTGACGAACTTGTTGCAAAATAGGCGTAAGATACCGTCTTATTGATTCACTACCCATTATTCCTTGACCACCACTAAAAGGATTGAACTGATCTGTAGGATTAGATTGATACACCGTATTTTCAATACTATATGGGTTTGCTAATGCAGCTTCATAAGCCTCTTGTGACACATACTTTGTCATTTTCCATTTTCCTTAATCTTCGTATATCCATTAATACCAAGAAAAGCACCAATTATACCCATATTTGCTATCACCCATGTTGAACCAATTGGTTGTAATACCTGTACTCTTTCAATACTAACCCAAGGAGTCATCATAAGTCCAATAAAAGTTGTTACTGAAAATAAACTAAATAAAATCATAAAGCGAGACTGATCCTCCTTACGATTTTGATTATCAATCTTAATAAACCGTTCATGTTTATCAAGTTCTTCCGTTGTTACGATTCCATCACCATCCAAGTCAGCTTGATTTAGTGGGTTATCTTTTGAAAGTTTTTTCATTTTATTAACATCCACTTTGGTTCAAAAGTTATAGCATGATGATAAGCAAGCAATAGTAAAACTAAAGTTATACAAATTATCATCTTCGGCTCCATACCTCATCATTGATACTTCATAGCAAACATAATCATAAAATAAGCACCAACTCCAGTAATAAGTATTGCACAGATAATTCCTGCAGCATTTACAATTTGGTTTCTTCTTCGTGTTGCTTGATAACGACCTTCAACCTCTTGTTGTCTTTCTTGCTTTCTTAATGCCTGAAGTTGTTTCCATCCTGCCTCCCCTCTGGTACTGAGCACTATGTTTCTTAAATTATGCTCTAAATCTTCTGCTTGTTTTAAGGCTATGAACTTCTCCATAGCATTACCACCACCAGACTTTTTAGCACTCTTTGCATCAGCTTTTACGTCATCTATGGCTTGCCATAAAGTTCCTAAATCCTTCCCTAGTTCTGCAATTGACTTCGCACCAGCCACCCCTGCTTTTACGGCAGCGAATGAAGCCATTGCGACTGTTATAGGATCGGGCATAATTACACCTTAAAAATTAAACTTTCTTACGAGGTCGTCCAGCTTTCTTCTTCTTTGGCTTTGGCTTTTCAACCCAAGCTTCATTAACATCTGGAGTGCTTAAATCATCTTTAACATAATGACCTTTTTCATCTCTAGCTCGAACCAAAACTGTTTCTTCTTTTTTAACAACTGGTTCAACTACTGGCTGTATTCCTTCTTTCTTTTGTCGTCTAAGTATTTTTTCTTCTTTAACTCTTCTTGAATATTCTTGATTAACTGATGACATTTATTTAGTTCCTTTTCATGTTATTTAAAGCTGCAATATCTCTTTGTGTTTGAATACGTTCTTCAGCAACACGAGTTTTATCTTCCAATGCCTCCTTAGATATATCTATTCTTTGTTGAGCAATAAGAGCATCATTTCTTTCGTTTTGTTGATCTTGCTCTAGTTTCTTGTCAAACTCTTCGCCTTTACGCTGTATATCGGCACCCTTAATTGCAAGTTCTTGTTGTCTAATTGCAACGAGAGGATCTTGTTGTGGTGGTGGAGTAACAGCTTGTGCATATTGCTCAATCATTTCAGCTATAATTTGAGAAGCGACATTTTGTATCTGCGCTTGTATTTGCTGTTGCATATTTGGATCTTGTTGCAACATCTGTTGTTGTTCTGGAGGTAATTGCGACATGACTTGCTCTTGTGCTTTCATCTCGGCAAGCATACCAATATGTTCTTGTATGTGTCCTTGTAAAACAGCAGCAACAGCCATACTTGTTTGCACAGTTGGAGTCGATAATACAGCCAAATGTGATTGAATATGTGCTTGGTGATCTTGACCTTGAAAAGCTTGTAACGCTTGTCCAAGTAAAGCATTTTGGTTTTCTTTAGCTGGATTTACAGGTGCTGGCTGTTGAGGAGCAGGTAAGATTGCATCTATGTTTGATACACCTAAAGCCTCATACATATTTCTATACGCCTGATACAATCCTTGAGGACCACCATGTATTTGTGGATTTGATTGCACCAATTGTAATTCTGTTTGTGCTAAAGTCACACGTTGCGACATAGAAAATATATTTGGATCACTTACTGGCAGTATATCAATACGACCATCAAAATCCTGCGCTTTTATATTAGGTTCAGCACCTGCAACTGCATAAGGATAAGGAGATGGATTCATAGCAAAGATATTCGCTAAAAGTTTAAACTCCATCTTTTGTGAGTAATGCAATCTTTTATGAATTGCAGACATAACCTTCGTGCCACGCTCCATAATAGCCATTGTGGTACCTACAGGCGTTTCTCCACCCATTTCACCTATTTTCATGTCTGCCATAGATGCAAAGCGTCTACCAGCGTCTACAAGCGTTCCCATAAGCTGATAGAGCGTTCCTGAAGGCTCCTTAAAAGGTAAAGGCATTAATGATGTACGAATATCGCCACCAGCTACGTCTATGTCTCTAAACTCGCCCGGTTGCAATGCACTATCTTCATCACGAATACGAGCGCCACGAGCCTTAAATCCTGCTGGTAAATTAGATAATGTTCCAGAGTCAATTAACTGTCTTAGTATTGATGTAGAAGCTTGAGCCAAACCACCAATCATATGTGTAAGACCTAAACCATAAAACCCCAAACCGGGCATGAACTTATAATGCACAAAGTAAGGCTTTTTACGCTTCATTAGGTCTTGTTCATCGTAATTACGTCTAATGGCAAGAACCTCACCATTATCTTCTAATATCGTAACAACATAAGGAAGTTTTAAACCAGAAGGTTCATTATCTTCACCCATGTCCTCAAAACCCTCAATATCAAGTTCTGTATGGATTTCATAAACTGTTAGTTCTTCAGAACCTTTTGTTGGTTGAACACCTTGTATTTCATTAATGGTTTCATCAACTTGGTTATAGTTTGTAGTATCATAACCAGAGCTAGGAAGCTCTATATCACGGTAAAATCCAGCAAGTTGAAGCTTTAAAACCTCATTAGAATCCATTTTAATAACGTGTGTAATGCGAGGACTTGTTAATAAATCAGTTGCTGAATAAGGAACAACCAAATCTTCAGCGTGAATAAACTTACTGACTGCACGTTGCAGTAAAGGATCAAAATAAACTTTTTTAAAGGTAGATCCCACAACTGGAAGATAAAATAACATCTGATCCAATTCAGGATCGTATTCTTCCATTTCATAGGTAATTTGGTAATTCATATATTCTTTGATACGTTCAGCCTGTTGCGTAAGCATAGGGTCTGAAGCACCAAGAACGTGTGTTCTTACAGGACCGCCAGAGGGAAGCATCTCACGATAAGCTTGTGCCTGAAACTGTGTAACAGCTTCGCCAAGAAGAGGATGAATAACGCCAGAAGCACCTTCAAAAGGCTGTGATCTTTCCTCGTATTTCATACCAAGAAGTTCTAAACCTTTTTTATATGTGTTTTCCCACTCTTCTCGTGAGGACATATCATCATCAACACTACCGCTTAAATCAGAAGCTATTCTTCCTAATTCTGCTTCATCTATAACATCTGCTAAGTTTCCATCAAAGGGAATATCAGGTGTAACAGCAATTTCTTCCTGAAACTCACCAACAATAGCACTTCCATCATCAAATTCAGTAACATTAGCTTGTTCGTTGAACTCAATAATATCAATTTCAGCCTGTTCTAACTCTGGAGAGGGTTTATTTAAATTTTCTGGTAAACCACCACCGCCAATGTCACGTTCAATTGCCACGTTTTATCCTCTCATTTTAATTCTTTCAGCTTCCATTTGATAATACTGTTTTGCTCTAGCACTTTTTGCTTTGTTTGCTTTACCAAGAGCCATAAGGTATTCATCGCTTGGTGTTGAAGCAGATGGCGCTCTACTCCTCGGAGGAACGGCAGAATTAGGAGATAATTGGGAGGAATTACTCCCTAATCCGTTCATCTGCCTCAACCTATTTGAATACTGATTCATTACTTTTTCTTTTTACTTGCAATAATTTCTTTTTTTAAATTCTCTGGTAATGTCTGTTGTGCAGGAGTCAACATATTGCCGTTATTATCAACAAGACCGCCATTCTTCATGCCTTTAGGCGATATAACTCTACCACCCATTCTCATGCCTTTAGACTTTACCTTACCGCCATACTTCATACCTTTAACTTTACCACCAGCCCTGTATCCCTTGGTCTTCATAGCACCGCCAGCCTTCATTCCTTTAGGCTTTTTCTTAGCACCTGTTTTTTTCATACCACCTCTAATAATCATACTTGCCATTACTTTTCTCCTTCGTTGTAAAGATTATCAAAAATTCTGTTAACGTCCAATGTATAGTCTAAATCAGACTTTGAATAGTGTAAATGTTGAGAAGGTCTGAAATCAGGCGCACCTTCCCCTGTTGAAAACCAAGCAGGATGTGTAACTCGAACCCTGTTGTTCGGCAATGCTATCACATTTCCTGTCCACTTGTCAGCATCTAAAAGTTGCAAAACATGACTTTGTTTGTGTTGTGCAGGATCATCTGCAATCTCACTATCGGTATAATCTACTGTAAACAAATACTTAGCAGGAAAAAACTCTCCATCTATCTTTGCTAACCAAGGACATGGTGTAGTGCGATCCATAACGTAAACTGAATGATGATGAGAAGAACAATCCCATGGCTGTGCATTGTGTGTCTCCATTGGTTCGGGCCATTCCTCTAGTGGTATATCTGCAACTAATCCAGTTATAGGCATTCTTGCCCACATTGCACCCCCATGAACAGTATCTTCAGGCTCTCCATCAGCCTCACAACCAGTAAATATAACCTGAAAACTCAAACATCTGTTCGGAATAGTGGTAACAGCAATAACCATGGCGTGTAAAAACTCGCCATGATACTTTTCGTGATTATGTGTGTATTCTTTACGAACCCAGCACTTAAAATATGGAATATTACTCTGTAAATACGCCATTATTCAATAATACTCGTGTTTACGACGTTTCCAATTATCATCGTCTTCGTAATCTGTAGGTGTAACAATAAATCCTCCCTGTCTAAAACGCAATATAGCTTGCGTCATGCTATCCGCTAAGTCATCATGTTCCCCATTGGGAAACGCAGCGCATTCCTCCACAACTTCTTCTGCAAAATTGGCATCTGGTCGCCAAACCATGCCACTTTCAAATACAGGCGCACAAGCGTTCATTCGTGTAAACTTATCTGCACCTCTGCTTGGTGTAAATGGCGTTACAGGAATACCCATACGCCTTAATTCCTGTGTTAAAGGCATACCACTTGCCTTTTGCTCTATCAATATCATATCAGGATCATACTGTTCTTGCAATTCATTAGCTTTTTCCTTTAATTCAGGAAAATCCCATCGTCCTCGAATAGCGTCAAGAAGTATAATCGCTTCTCCATCACCCTCTGTAGGTTCAAATATACCCCATGTGGTAATTGCACTGTAATCAGCCCTGTCTGACTTACTAAATGCCGTATCATAGCTTTGAATAACATAAGAACACACAGGAGGTTCTTCACCTTCCCACATTCCCCACCATTCACGCTTAATAATCGCTCCTTCTTCAGCCGTAGGGTTCTGCATATACTGTGCATTCCACTTTGGAATAGGAATAGATGCCTTAACAC
>Ga0114906_1000873_pt1 | contig 16329 bp, 10 predicted proteins | sample MalvirDeepMed_M9_FD_89687 | JGI IMG/M metagenome (GOLD analysis project Ga0114906, IMG submission 89687) | Marine viral communities from the Global Malaspina Expedition - Malaspina viral metaG DeepMed_M9 | ecosystem: Environmental > Aquatic > Marine > Oceanic | place: Mediterranean Sea...
ACGTAGAGCTGATGCAGCAGGGCTTCGAATTCACCGCTGGCCATCAGCAGCTCCGGTGTTTCAAAGGCTCCTCTCAGGTAACCCGTATCCCGCTCCAGAGCAATGGTATATGCCTGCTGCGCCTCTGATATGGCTCGTTCATGGTCACCGACGTACTTTTTGCTGCCGTAGAAACTGGTGATCCAGGCAAAGCCGGCCTCGCAGTGAATGGGCAGCGCCCGGGTGGTGGCGTCCATCCATCCGCTGAGCACCGTTTCGAACAACGGTCTGGCCCGCTCTGGATGCAATGGAGCAAAGCGGAATTTCCGTCCCTCCTCCTTGCCCAGAACCAGGGTCTCAAAAGGTTGACCGCCGAGCTGGCCTGCCAGATGGATCAGCCAGTCCCGCATCAGATTGGCATAGCGTACTTTCTTGCTGGATCCTGAACCGGTCAGCAGGCTGGAACTCGCCACCACCAGCCGGCACAGCTCTCCCTGGGCATTGCAGCGCAGGTTGTCGATCAGATCCGCGATTTCCACCGAACCCAGGGCGCTTTCAAACCGGTAATCAAAGGGCAGCGGTTCAGCAACCGCTTCCGGCCAGTCAGCCAGTGCGTTCTGGTAACGCTCGAACAGATCGGGCAAGCGCCCCGCCAGCTCGGAACGCAGGCGGTGTTCGGTCACGCCCATACCCAGGTCGCCGCGTCGCGCCATGCGGTCCAGGGTTGCCTGCAACCGGTCGTGCAGTTCCTCTTCGCTGCTGGCTTTCAGCAGCCCGTTCTGGATCAGCTCGTTGTCCAGGCGCCAGCGGTCCAGGCCGTCCAGCTCGAAATTCTCGTTGTCGGTGTCGTCGTCTTCAACATCCTCGAAGCGCACCTGCAGCCGGCGCTGGTAAAAGGTGTCGATGGGCTTTTTCAGGAAAGCCGCCAGATCGTTCAGGCTGATGGGCTCTTCGGGCGCCTGGTAAGGTAGTGCCGACTGTGTCTGCGCGGCAGCCTCACCACCATGGGCACTGCGCCATTCCCGCTCGTAGGTGAATAACCGGCGTGCTTCCAACACCTCGGCCAGGGGTCGGGGCGAACTGTTTTCCCCCTCTCCACCCTCCTCCAGCCGGTTGGCTTTCGGGAAATAGCTCCGGCTGAACGGCTGCAAAGGGTGTTGGGTAGTGAGTGCCTCGATGACCTTGGTTTCGGGTTGCCCTGCCACGGACCAGAGACTGTCCAGATGATCCTGAAGCTGCCCCACCAGAACCGACGGCGGCCGTTCCGAATCATCTTTGATGCTGCGGCCTACCCAGCTGATGTAAAGCTGCTCCCGGGCGGATAACAGGGCTTCCAGGAACAGGTAGCGATCGTCTTCCCGGCGGGAGCGGTCCCCCGGGCGGTAATCCTGGGCCATAAGATCGAAATCCACCGGCGGCCGGGAGCGGGGATAGTCGCCGTCGTTCATGCCCAGCAGGCACACTTTCCGGAAGGGTATGGCACGCATGGGCATCAGGGTGGCGAAATTGACCTTGCCGGCCAGGAAACGCTGGTTCAGGCCGCCTTCATCCAGCCCCTCCAGCAGCACATCCTTGACGATGTTCAGGGGCAGGGTCTGGTCCTCAAGGCCTGCTGCCAGGGCGTCTTCCAGCCACTGCTCCAACTGGCGGCGGAAACGGTTCAGCAGCAACAGGTCGCTGCCTTCGACCTTGTGGAAGAACTGCCCGAGCATCTCTGAAAACAGACGTTCCCATTCGCCCGGTGTGCGATGGGTCTGAAGCGCCTGCCAGAGGGTTTCCAGCTGATGCACAAAGTCGTTCAGGCGGCCGGCAAGGCTGGCCTGCAGGCCCCCGATTTCCCCGAAGGGTTCCACACCGGCCCAGGGCTCATCGTCGCCCATGCCATAGCCCAGCAGCATCGAACGCAGCCCGGATTGCCAGGTGTTGCGCTCCAGCTCGGCGGGCAGGTCCAGGCTTTCCCGGTGCTGGCCGTGCAGACCCCAGCGGATATTGGCGCCCTCGACCCAGCGACGAGCCAGGGGGATCTCGTCTTCATTGATTCCGAAACGGTCCCGTATGCCAGGTACTTCCAGCAGGCTGATGATCTCACTCACCGAAAAACGGCTGCGGGGCAGTGACATCAGGGTTTCCAGGGCAATCAGCACCGGCTCGTGGTGGCGCTGGCCCTGGTCGGAAATGGTGAAGGGAATGTGGCGCTTCCGGCCCGGCTGGTAGCGGCCGAATACGGCCTGGATGTGGGGCGCGTACACGTTGATATCGGGCACCATCACGATGACGTCCCGGGGCCGCAGCGTGGGATCGACGTTGAAGGCGGCGAGAAGCTGATCGTGCAGAATTTCCACTTCCCGCTGGGGGCTGTGGGCCTCGTGGAACGCCAGGGAATGATCCCGCTGAATATCCAGTTGTCGTTGTTGCTGGCGGATTTCCTGGAGGGGCGTCAGGTTGTGGATATCGTTCTGCAGCTGATGCAGCAGGCGCGGTGCGTCCTCGTTGCCATGGTCCGAGAAAATATCAATTTTCTGGTCGGGGGTCTGGAAGCTGCCCCGGTACTGGTCCGGGTTGTCGAACTCGTCCAGCAGCCGGATGTAGTCCCGGCCCTGCTTGCCCCAGGCGGCCAGCAGTGGATTGGCGTGCTGGTGCAGCTGGTCCGGATCCTCAATGGCGGAAAGTGTCGGATGGGTCCTGCCCCGTTTGCGTTCGGCGGTGAGTAGTTCCCGGTCGCTGATGATGTCGGCCCAGTAGAACTGGCAGGGGTTGTGAACACACAGCACCACCTGACTGAACCGGCTCAGGACGTACAGGGCTTCCAGAGCTTGCCGTGGCAGCGACGAGACGCCAAACACCACGATCCGGGTTGGCAGCCGGGACGGGTTGGCCGGCGCCTGAAGTCGCTGGCCCTGTTCCATGAACCGGGTATGGATCTGGGAGCGGCTGGTATGAGCGTCTGCGCCCACATCCTCAACCAGCCGGCGCCAGAGCAGGGGCTGCCAGCGGGTTTCCGCATCCAACGACTTTTCCTCGGCCCGGGCCGTGATAATCACGTCCTTGCCCTGCTCCCAGGCAGCCAGCCAGTCGGCCCGGAACACCTGGTACTGATCAAACAGATCGGCCACCTTTTCGGCCAGCTGGAAATTGCGCAGGTCCGGATCGTTACCTTCCAGAAACCGGGCGAGCGGTGTAAAGGCCTCGTCCTGCCCCACCAGACGTGGCAATAACCGGTACAGCCGCCACACCAGCCGCCGTTTGTCGAAGGGCGACTGTTCCGGTACCTCACCGTCCGGAAGCACGGCCCGGTAGGCTTGCCAGATAAACCGGGCCGGGAACAGGAAATCCATACCGGCGGCAATCCCAAGGCCGCCCTCAAGGCCATCTTCGGTGCGCTTCTCCGCCAGCGCCAGCTTTAGCCACTGGGCAATACCGTTGCTCTGCACCAGGAAGGTCTCGCTCTCCAGTGGCGGCATGGGGTTGTGCCGACAGATGTAGACAACGGCCCGGCGCAAGTCTTCCAGATGGTTGGCGTGGATTGCGTGAAACCCGGGTTCGATCCTGGCGCGTTGCTCGGTGGGCCCGGTGGAGAGTGCGGCCATGAATTTCCTTGTCTGGTGTGCAGTTCAATCCTGTTGCTACAGGTTACCGTATGTGACCACAGATGCGGACTGTCTGAAACGTCTGATCTCCAAAAATCATAACGGCCCGTCGCGACAAACGGTGTCGTGAATTATCGGCAAAAGGGAGAAGCACTATGTGGACACTGATCACTGGCGCGGGGTCGGGCATTGGGCGGGCCCTGGCCCTGGAACTTGCTGCTCAAGGCCACGACCTGATCCTTGCAGGTCGCTCCGTGTCGAAGCTGGAGGAGGTCGCGACAAAGCTCCGCGTGGAGGCGCCCGACCGTGAAGTGATGACGCTGGAAGTGGACCTTGCGGATCCCGAAAGCACCCGCAATCTGGCTCAACAGCTAAGTGATGCCGTCGATCATCTCTCAGCGTTCGTGTATTGCGCTGGCGTGGGTGAGCCGGCTGCGGATTTTGCCAGCCTTGGGCTCATCGATTTCCAGGAAGCCCTGGCCGTGAACGTGTCCGCGCCCATGCTGCTCACCCAATCGTTGTTACCGATACTCAAAGGGGGTGAACCCTCGTCGCGAATCGTGATGATTGGTGCGGGTATGGACAAGCATGCGCAACCCGGAACGGGCAGCTACGGGATCAGCAAGATGGCGCTGCGTCGGCTGGTGCGTCAGATGTCCGTTGAGTTCGACACCATGTCGGACGGGCCGGTTGTCAGCCTCTTTCAGCCGGGGCTGGTGGATACGCCGGGTATTCGAAGCCATATCGACAAGGCGGGCAAGTTAGATCTGCCCCACGCGGAGTGGCTGGCCAATCGTCTGACGTCGGGGGATTGCCTGAGTGCCGAACAGGCCGCCAGTGCCATCGTGTTTACGCTCAATCAGATACCGGAGAGCGATTTTCACGGGGCCGTTTTCAACGGCGCCGATCTGGTGGATTCGCTCTCATTCGCTGGAAGCTAGGGGAACGTCAAGCGGGCCCTAGAGAGGGACCCGCATGGTTTCGGAGCCGCTGTCAGGCATACCAATCATTTCATCGGTTCCAGTCGGCGGAATCACCTCGGTGCGCTCGACCTCGTATTCGTGGAAATGTTCTCGCACGGCACAGGCGCCGGTGAACATGACTGGCTTGTCGTAGGGGTCCGTCAGAACGTAGCCCTGACCCTCCAGATAGAACCGCACCATATAATAGCGTCCTTCCATCGAGACAATCTCCAACAGAGAAATCGTGTCGTGCTTGTGTTTTTTCAGTTCGCCAGTGTCCATGTGCATGGGAAGTCTCCCGCAGGTTTGTTGTCGTAAGGAAGGGTACGAACCGCTTTCCGTTACAGGTCATAAAGCGAGCAACTATGAGCAGGATTGATTTGGTGAAAGCCGCCGTGGACGAGCAGTTGAATGACAGCTACGACCTGCTGGCCATGCGGATGCTGTTCCCCCCGGACCGCGTGGAAGTGAAAATTGATCAGGAAATCAAAGATCTGTACGTGTATCCGGAAAGGCTCGATACCGGGTATCGCGACGAATGGCGAGCCATTGCTACCCGGGCCCTGTTCCGGAACGCCTTTGGCGATCACTGGCGGCCTGATGAGGAGAATCTGGAGCGCTACCTGGATTTTCTGAGGGATGAGGCCATTCCCCGCTGTGTTCACGATAATATCGAACTGTTTCGTATGCTCGGCGAGGTCCTTTCAATCGCGAGGTCTGACAACGCCATTGCCTTCCCGGATCCAAAGCGTCGGGCCCTGATGAAGATCATCTGGCCGGAGAAGGCGCGTCGGTGAGAGTAAGCTGGCTGGCGGAACGCGAATCCGGAGCCCTGATCCGACCGTATTGTTTAAAAGATGAACAATAGAGAGGTGCCATCATGGGTCACCAACACATCGTTTCCGGAAAGTGGCTGATTCCCGTGCTTCTGGCTTTCATTGGCTTCGCGGTTCTCGGGTCCCCACAGTCTGTGGCCAGTGACAAAGACGCAGAAATCCGCGACACCATCCTGCGCCAGATCGAAGCGTTTGCGAACAACGACGAGGAGCAGGCCTGGGCCCACGCCTCCGAGGGTATCAAGCGTCGATTCGGGTCGTCACAGGTGTTTGTCGATATGGTTCGTGAAGCCTACCCGGCGGTGCACCACGCCACGGCCATCGAGTTTACCCAGCGCGTGCCCCACGGCGCCTTTGAAATCCAGGTGGTGCGGTTGCAGGGGCCGGAGGGCAAGCGATGGGACGCCTATTACCGGATGGTGCTCACTGAAGGGGTCTGGAAGGTGGCCGGCGTGAGACTCCAGCCGGCCGAGCTGGGCATTTAACGGGATCAAACCAGATGGCGCCCACCATCCAGGGGCAGGGTGCGGCCCGTGATATAGGGGTTGTCCAGCAGAAACTGAAGCGTGGCGACAGCGACCTCAGCCCCCGGTTCTATTCCCATAAGCGACTTCTTCAGGGTTTTCTCCCGATACGCCTGGCTATCGCCCTGGTTGAACATGATCAGGGACGGCGCCACGGCGTTCACCTTGACCCTGGGCGCCAGTAGACGGGCGAACGACAGGGTCAGGTTAGTCAGGGCTGCCTTGCTGGCGGCATAGGCGATATGCTTCGCGCTGCCCTTCTCCACCACGTAGTCGGTCATGTGGATAATGTCGGTTGTCGAACCCTCCTGCTCCAGCATCGACCGGCACGCGAGGTTTATCCGGTAAGGTGTCATCACGTGAATCTGCATCATGGCGTTCATCACGTCTGCCGGGTCGGAGTCTTCGCTCTCTGGTATCCAGTCCGAGGCATTGTGGATAATGGCACGTAGCGTGTCCGTCCGGGATTTCAGGGCCTGGATGAAGTCATCAATGCCCGCATTCGTGGCAAAATCCGCATGGAGACACACTGCTCCCGCCTTCTGCAGCGCGTCGATGGCCGGTCGATAGGAGCGGTAGGTGACGATGATGGGCTGGCCGCGGTCAAGGCAGGCTCTGGCAAAGGCCAGGCCGATGCGTTGGCCGGCGCCGGTAATCAGGATGGGTGCGGTCATGGTGTTCTCCTGTAATCAGTGTCTTACCTACGTTAATGTCATGCCGACGGCTCAACGTGGTAGCGTCACTTTCCCGAACCATCTTGAAGGAAGATCAACCTGGCCATGTCACCGGCGAAGCGACAGAGCACACAACTGGCCACTGCGGATCTCGATAATCCGCTCTATTACCTCGAGAACATGGAAACCGTCCTTGGCTGGGTTCAGAGCCATCACGGTGACTTGCTGACAGCAGAAGAGCTGGATCGACTGGCCAGTTTTCATACCCTTTCAATGCCGGCCCGGGCCTTGCTGACCCGAATGGTGATGCGCACGGGCGATCTCTTCCGGTCGGACAAGCTCAAGTATCCGGAGCTCGGCGTACCAGAGGCCCGTGCCCTCGACGAAATCATGGAGGCAGGCTGGTTGGACACCGATCCTCTGCTCAGCCTGGATGAGCTGTTTCGGTTGTTCACGCTTGGAGAACTGCGTCCGGCCATGGAGCCGCTTTTAAAGGCGGCCGGAGAGCCCGCCAACCTGCCCAAAGGCCGGATGCGCGACGCTCTGCTTCTGCGATTTCCCGACCCTCTGATCGTTGCCGACTGGCTCGGCCAGCACGCCAGACCGGTTATCAGGCTCAAAACCATGGCGTTGTTTGACCGGGTGCGCCTGATGTTTTTCGGCAACCTCCGCCAGAGTTGGTCCGATTTTGTGCTGGTGGAACTGGGCCATCAGCAGTATGAGCCGGTGACCTTCACGCCTGATTCCCGGGCGTTCCAGTATCGTTCAGAGGTCGACCTGTATCTTGCCATGCACCAGTGCCGGGAATGGCTGGACCAGGGCGTACCCGCCCACGAGGTTTGGCAGGCGGTTCCGGCACCCTCGGATAACGCCTGGCTGACCAGCCGCCGGGACCGGCTGTTGCTGGAATTGGGCCGGCAGGCAGAGCGCCAGGGGGAACGGAAGCTGGCGTTGGAGGCTTTCGCCAGCAGCGGCCATCGGGAAGCGCGGCTGAAACAGCTCCGGTTGCTGGAGCGGATGAAGCGTCACCAGGAAGCCTGGGCCATTGCCTCCGAGTGGCAGAACCAGGAACTGAGCGATGCTGAAGCCCAGGGCCTGGCGCGGATTCTCAAGCGGCTTGCGAGCCGGCTTGGCGAGATACCGCCACCGCCCCCAGAGCAGCCGCTCATCCGGGAGATCACCTTCACCCTGCCGAAGCCAGAGGTCGGGTCGGTCGAATACGCCGTTCGGGACCACCTGTATCGGGACGAGGCGCCCGTGCTTTATGTGGAGAACACCCTGATCAACGGCCTGTTCGGCCTTCTGTGCTGGCAAACCATTTTTGCGCCGGTGCCGGGGGCCTTTTTCCATCCCTTCCATGTGGGCCCGGCGGACCTGACCCGGGAAGATTTCGTCAGCCGTCGGAAGGGATCGTTCGAGCAATGCTTTGCGCGGCTGGCGGATGGCAGTTATCGGGAGCGGATACTGGCGAATTACCGGGCCAAACAGGGCACCACCAATCCGTTCGTCATCTGGCCGGTCATCACCGAGGAACTGCTGAGCCTGGCGCTGGACTGTCTGCCACCGGCGGATCTGGAACGCCTGTTCCGTCGCCTGCTGTTGAATATCCGGGAGCATCGTAGCGGCTTTCCTGATCTGATCCGGTTTCTCCCCAATGCGGCTGAGCCTGACAAGCGTTATGAAATGATCGAAGTGAAGGGGCCGGGTGACCGTTTGCAGGACCACCAGATTCGTTGGCTCGAGTTCTTTGCGGTTGAAGGCATCCCCGCCAGTGTCTGTTACGTGCGATGGCAGGCGAGCGAGGCGATGGAATGACGGTGACAGTTGCCGTCCGGACTCTGTGCGAGTTTGCCGCGCGTAAGGGCGACCTGGACTTCCGCTATACCCCGGCACCCAGTGCCGAGGAGGGCATTGCTGGCCATCAGGCAATCCAGTCCCGGCGCGGCTACGGCTATAAAAGCGAGCATTTACTGACCGGTGAATGTATGGGGTTATTGCTTTCCGGCCGCGCCGATATCTATAACCCCCACCGAGGCCGGCTGGAAGAGATCAAAACCCATCGGGGCGACCTGTCCCGAATCCGTGAGCATCAGCGGGCACTCCATCGCGCTCAGCTGAGAGCCTACGGCGCGCTGTTGTGCCGGCAGGAAAACCGGAAAACCCTGGAGCTGGCACTGATCTATTACGACACTGGAAGAGACAAGGAAACGCCAGTGGTGGAGACCGCCAGTGCCAAAGAGCTCTGGCAGGAACTGGAAACCCTGTGTAGTCATTACAAGGCCTGGGCTGAGCAGGAAGAACATCACCGCGAGCAGCGCAATGTCCTGCTTTCAGGCCTTAGATTCCCCTTCCCCGCATTTCGCCCCCGGCAGCGCCAGCTGGCGGAGACGGTGTACAAAAACTCGGTAAAGTCCGGCACCCTTTTGCTGGAAGCCCCCACAGGCCTGGGCAAGACCCTCGGCACCCTGTTCCCGGCGTTGATGGCGATGCCAGCAGCCGGCCAGGACCGCCTGTTCTACCTCACCTGTCGCAATACCGCCCGTCAGCTGGCCATGGATGCGGTAGCCCGCCTGCGTTCGGCTCAAGCTGCCCAGCATTGGCCACTGCGAACATTGGAACTGGTCTCGAAAGACGATGCCTGCGAGCACCCGGACAAGGCCTGTCATGGCGATTCCTGCCCCCTGGCTAAAGGGTTTTTCGACCGGCTTCCTGACGCCCGGGCGGAAGCCGCCCAGAGCGAAGGCACGCTGGATCAGCACACTCTGGCGAAGATCGCCGCCGGTCACGATATTTGCCCCTACTTTCTGGCCCAGGAAATGGCCCGGTGGAGCGATGTGGTGATCGGGGATGTGAACCGGCTGTTCGATCAATCCGCCCTGCTCCACGGTTTGATTCGCCAGAACAGCTGGAAGGCCAGCGTGCTGGTGGATGAGGCCCATAACCTGGTGGACCGTGGCCGGGGTATGTATTCGGTTCGGCTGGATCAGCAGCGCTTACTGAGGATCAAAAAAACCGCACCGAAGCCGCTGAAATCCGCCATCGATCGCACCGCCCGCGCCTGGCAGAGCCTGATCCGGGATTACCAGGCTGATACAGAAAGCCCGGAGTTTCTGGAGACACTGCCGACGCAATTGCTGGGTGCCCTGCAGGCCATGGTCTCGAATCTGACCGATTACCTGGCCGATAATCCCCCGGATCTGGCCCTGCAGGAGCTGTTGTTTGAAAGCGTCGCCTTCATGAAGCTGGCGGACTCCTTTGGTGATCATTCCCTGTGTGAGTTCCAGCGCGCCGGTCGGGGGCGGGCCAGCCTGACCATCCAGAACCTCATTCCGGCGGATTTCCTGAGGGAAAGGTTCGAGGCGGCGCATTCGGTTCTGCTGTTTTCCGCCACCCTGAGCCCCGGTGTTTACTTCCGGGATTTGCTGGGGTTGCCCGAGGATTCCCGTTTTACCTCCTTGCCCAGCCCGTTCAGCGCCGACCAGCTGCAGGTGCAGTTCACGCCTGGTATCAGCACCCGCCAGGCTCACAGGGAGGCATCACTCAAACCGATTGCCGACCTGATCGCCCGCCAGTTCCGTGAGCGGCCCGGGCATTACCTGGCGTTTTTCAGCAGCTTCAAATACGCGAAGCAGGCCAGCGACGCGTTGGCGGAGCATGCGCCGGATATACCCCAGCGAGCTCAGCAACCGGGCATGTCGCCTCAGCATCGAGCAGACTTTCTGGCCGGTTTCCGGAACCCGGAGGGCAGTGTGGCGTTTGCGGTGTTGGGCGGGGTGTTCAGTGAAGGCATTGATCTGCCCGGCAATCAGTTGATCGGTGCCTTTGTGGCCACCCTGGGCTTGCCGCCGTTCGATGCCTGGCATGAAATCCTGAAGGGTCGCCTCGAAAAACGCTTCGGCGCCGGCTATGACTACACCTATCTGATTCCGGGGCTGCAGAAAGTGGCCCAGGCGGCGGGGCGGGTGATTCGCACCCCGGAAGACCGGGGGGTGATCTGGCTCATTGATGACCGGTTTCTGCAGCCGGCCATCAGCAGGTTTTTTCCGCGCTGGTGGTTTGCACAGGGCGACTCTGCCGATCCGCGGCCCGAGTCTTCAGAGACCGGTTAATCACTATGGTGTCTACAGGGCCTTCCTGTGCAATAGCCGACAGTGCCTGCTCAAGTGTCGCATTGGCGATGGCCTCATGATCCTGGGGCAGAGAGTTGACCGCCAGTGGAAGAAAGTCCAGCAGCCGGTCATCGCCGAAGGTCGCTATTTTCAGAGCCTTCGGAAGCGGGTCCGGCTGATCGAGCAGAACATCCAGAACCCCTTGAAGCAGTGTGAAAGAGGCTGTAACCAAGGCATCCGGCAAGCCATGGTCAGTCAGGATCCGACGCATCATTGCGGCACCGGAGGCGCGATCGTAGTGGAGGCCACTTTCTACCAGCGGGGCAATGCCGGCCTCATTTGCGGCCGCCAGAAAACCTTCCCGGCGCTCCCGGGTCATGGCGATCTCCGGCACGGCATCCAGCCAGGCGATACTGGCGGTTTTCCCTCCCAGCACAGAACGGGTCAGGATCTCGGCTGCTGAGCGGTTGTCGCTGACCACACATCGAATCTTATCCGGAGACTGGGCGCGATCAACAGCAATCACCGGTAGACCTTCTTTTTGCAGTTGGGGATAAAAGGGGTCGTCCAGGGCCAGAGCACTGGCAACAATCAGGGCGTCGCAGCGCCTTGCTTTCAGTGCTCGGGCCAGGGATTTTTCGGTCTCGGGGTCGTCATCAGAGCCGGCAATCAGGAGCTGATAGCCTCTCGCCCTCGCGCCCTGCTCAAGCAATTTGGCCAGGCGGGCATAACTGGTGTTCTCGAGATCCGGCAGAATAAATCCGAGGGTCCGGCTGGCGCCACCCCGTAGCGCTGCCGCCTGGGTATCTACCTGAAAGTTGTGCTTACGAGCCACCGTAAGCACTTTTTCGATGGTGTCCTGTTTGATGCGCCGTGCAGCCCCCTGACCATTAATGACATAGCTGGCCGTGGTTCTTGAAACGCCGGCAAGCCGGGCAAGTTCTACAAGGGTCATGGACGACAGCTCCGATTAAAAGATTGCTTGATTTCTGATCATATCTGTTTCACCATCGATTTTAAGCATGCTGACACGATTCAGCAAACAAAAACTGATACGCAGTATCAAAACAAAAAGCGAGGCAACCTCATGCTGACGCTAACTGCCAATGACGTTCGATTGGGTGCCACTGCCTCTGACTGGCAGGACGCACTGCAACAGGCTGCTCGAGACCTTGAGCGCGCTGGCCGGACTTGCCCGGAATACCTGGCTGGAATGAACGCCCGTGAACAACAGTCTTCCACGGTATTGGGCAACGGCATCGCCATTCCCCACGGTACACCGGAAAGCCGGGATGCCGTCCTTGAAACCGGTGTTCGCATTCTTCAATTCCCCGAGGGGGTCACCTGGCACGATGGTGCGCGGGTGCATGTACTGGTAGCCATCGCTGCACAGTCCGACGAGCACCTGGATATTCTCCGCCATTTGACCCGGGTACTGGATAAGCCAGGACTGGCTGAGAAGCTGGGCCATGCTACGGATGCCGCGGAACTGGTTGCCTTGCTTTCCAAAGCTCCGGCCGTTGCCAAATGCGACAGCGAGACGCTCTGTCTCGGAATAGATGCCTCCACACCGAACGAACTGGCCTTGATTGCAGCTGCACGTCTGCAGAGTTTGCGGTGCGTCGACACGGATTTTCTGGCCAGCATTGTCGGCCAACCGCCGGTGGATCTTGGTCAGGGCTTCTGGCTGACCCACCACACTGTTGGCGCCAGGCGCCCGACCCTTTCATTGGCAACACCAAAGCGTGCAACTGCGGAACTGCGTGGGGTGTTCTGTCTGGCCGGACCCGGTGATGAGTGCCATGACCTGCTGGAGCGCATCGATACTTTCCTGGCTGGTGATGAACCTATTCAGGGCCTGAGTGCTGAGGCCTTGTTGGCAAGGCTTTCCGGCGAGGCGGCCGATGCAGTGACGGCGAAAGTCACCCTGTTGAATACCCATGGCCTACACGCGCGACCCGCCAAGCAACTCGTCCAGGAGGCGCGTCGCCACAATGCCAGTATTCGGTTGCGCCTGTTGGAAGGCGAAGGTGCCGCAGTATCCGCTACCAGCCTGACTCGGGTGATCGGCCTGGGCGCCCGCAGGGGCCAGACGTTGGTGCTTTCGGCGACTGGGGATGACGCACGCCAGGCCATTCAGTCTCTGACCAGCGCCATTGAAGGCGGCCTGGGTGAAAAAGTTTCTCCATTGCGGTCTGCGGGTCCGCAAACCAAGGTGCCTGAAGCCGAACAGGCTCCCGCACTGACGGATGATCAGCCGGTTAAAGCGGTTGCCGCATCTCCCGGACTGGCGCTGGCACCGGCTTTCGTCATGCGACAGCCGACCCTTGAATATCCGCAATTTGCAGAAGATAGCGAACAACAGATCCAGCGCCTCAACCAGGCCGTCGATAGTGCTGACGGTCAGCTTCGAACCCTGATCCGTCAGGCGGAAGGCGGCGAAGCCGCGCCTATTCTCTCGGTACACGTGGAAATGCTTCAGGACGAAGATCTCTACCAGGCTACGTTGGAAGCGATCAACGAAGGGGCGTCCGCCGAAGCAGCCTGGTGGAAAGCCATAGATACCGCGGCCAGGGCCCAGGAAGCGCTGGCGGACCGTTTGCTGGCCGAACGTGCCGCGGATCTGCGGGATGTTGGGCGCCGGGTCCTGTCCAACCTCTGTGGCGTGGCCATGCCGACGCCGCCGGACACTCCTTATATCCTGGTGGCTGACGATCTCGGGCCATCGGATGTGGCTCGGCTGGATACCACCAGGGTGCGTGGCCTCGTCACAGCCCGCGGGGGAGCGACGTCCCACAGTGCAATTTTGGCCCGAGCCCTGGGGCTGCCTGCGGTCGTAGGTGCCGGTGAGCGAATACTGACAATCCTGAATGGCTCCGATCTGGTGGTGGATGGCGAACGGGGTTGCCTGGTGCCGAACCCCGGGGCCGAACGCTGCGAGAAGATCCGTCGCCGTCTGCAACAACTGGACGCGTTGCAGGCCGAAGCTCATGAGAACCGCAATCAACCTGCTACCACCGTAGATGGCCATACCATCGAAGTCTGCGCCAATCTCGGCAACACCGCCCACACCCCGGATGCTGTTGAACGGGGCGCCGACGGTGTTGGCCTGCTTCGAACCGAGTTCATTTTCATGGCCCATCCGGAAGCGCCGGATCTGGCCACTCAAGTCACTGAATACCAGCACGCATTCGATGCCCTGGACGGTTTGCCCCTGGTAGCCCGTACCCTGGATGTGGGTGGCGACAAGCCGCTGGATTACTGGCCGTTACCCCAGGAAGACAACCCTTTTCTGGGCATGCGTGGCATCCGCTTGTCACTGACCCGCCCGGACATTCTGGAAACCCAGGTCAGGGCCCTGCTGACTGCGGCAGGTGATCGCCCCCTTCGCATCATGTTCCCCATGGTGAAGGATCTCGAGGAGTTCCGAGCAGCCAGGGCCATTGTTACAAAAGTCCAGAGCGAGGTTTCGGCCAGTAATGTTCAGGTCGGCGTGATGATTGAAGTGCCCTCCTGTGCCTTGCTGGCTTCGACCCTGGCGCCGGAAGTGGATTTCTTCTCGATAGGTACCAATGACCTGACCCAGTACACACTGGCCATCGACCGCGGCCATGGGCAGCTCTCCGCGGAATCGGATGGACTGCACCCCTCGGTATTGCGGCTGATCCGGATGACCGTGGAAGCTGCCCATGCCCACAACCGTTGGGTCGGGGTGTGCGGGGAGCTGGCCTCAGATCCCCAGGCGATTCCGGTTCTGGTCGGGCTGGATGTCGACGAACTGTCTGTGACCAGTCGTCGGGTGCCCCTGGTGAAGGCCTGTATTCGCGGTCTGAACCTTGAAAACGCCCGACAACAGGCTGAAAAGGCGCTGTCTCTGGCGACGGCGTCCGAGGTACGTGATGCCCTGGAGGCCTGGTGATGGCCCGTATCCTGACAATCACCCTGAATCCGGCTCTCGATCTGAGTGTTGAAACGGCGCCCCTCGCTCTCGGAGAGGTAAATCGCACAGGTCATACCCTGATGGAGCCGGCCGGAAAAGGCATCAATGTAGCTCGGGTGCTGGCGCGTCTGGGCCATTCGGTCACCGTTGCAGGGCTGTTGGGAGACGCCAATGCTGCGCCCTTTGAACGTCTGTTTGAGGCAGAGGGCCTGCAGGACAGTTTTGTACGCGTTCCCGGCCAGAACCGAAACAACATCAAGATTGCTGAGGCTGGCGGCCGGGTAACCGATCTGAATGGCCCCGGTTTCCGGGTCCCGGATGACGCAGTTCAGCGCCTTCAACTCCGCCTCAAATCCCTGCTGCCGGAATGCGACGCGGTGGTCATCGGAGGCAGTTTGCCAGATGGCTTTCCGCCTTCTGGATTGGCAAACCTTGTCGAGCAAGCTTCCCAAGCAGACAAACCGGTATGGCTGGATACCAGTGGCGCGGGCCTGAAGGCCGGCATCAAAGCTGGTCCCTACGCCATCAAACCCAACACGGACGAGCTGTCTGACTGGGCCGGCACACCCCTGAAGGATTTGGCCTCAGTGGCAGCTACGGTTGACGGCATCCGTGCCGGTGGCGTGTCCGACGTGGTGGTATCCATGGGTGCAGACGGCGTGTTCTGGTCGTCACCGGCCGGCATCCTGAGGTCCCGGGTACCCCCGGTCTCGCTGGTCAGCACCGTGTGCGCCGGCGATACCTTGCTCGCAGGCATGCTCCATGGCGTGCTTGGTGGACAGTCTGAAGACACAGTGTTGGCGTTCGCCACGGCTTTGTCTGCCGAATGTGTGCAACACATTGGTGTCGGAGACCCCGGGGCCCCGGACTTTCCCTCCCTTCTCCAACAAACCCGGGTGCAGCCATGGCCCGGGCAAAACAACACCGGAGAGATACGGTTATGAATCTGATCATTGTGACCGCCTGCCCCCAGGGCGTGGCGACTCGTTTCCTGGCCGCCCGGGCCCTTGAGCGGGCGGCGAACCGGCGCGGCTGGTCTGTTACCACCGATACTCGAGGCCCGGATGGTAAAGCCGACAACAAGCCCAGCGAAGCGGCAATCCAACAGGCCGATCTTGTTATTGCCGCGGTCGGTGTTCCGGTAAATCTGGATGTCTATGCCGGCAAACGCTTGCTGCAGATTCCGGTCACCGCTGCCCTGCCAGACCCAGACGCCATCCTTTCCCGGGCGCAGGCGGAGGCCACACCCTGGGACCCGGCAATGGCCAGTCAGGAATCTATAGCAACCAGTACCGCTGTCGGCAGTACCTCTGCCGGTAAGCGGATCGTTGCCGTTACTGCATGCCCCACTGGCGTCGCCCATACCTTTATGGCGGCAGAGGCCCTGACCGCCGCGGCGCAATCCGCTGGCCACAAGATCCGTGTAGAAACCCAGGGCTCAGTTGGCGCCCAGGATCCTCTAACTGCCAAAGAAATCGCCGCTGCCGACGTGGTGATCCTGGCCTGTGATATCGAGGTGGACCCGGGACGCTTTGCCGGCAAGCGCGTGTGGCGGACCTCGACCGGTGCCGCCCTGAAAAAACCCTCCGATACCATCCGTGATGCCCTGGCCGAGGCCGTGGTTTTTGAAGGCGGCCAGCAGAAAGCTACCAGTGGTGCCGGAAGCGGCGAAAAGCGGGGCCCCTATAAGCACCTGCTCACCGGCGTGTCCTTTATGC
>Ga0114906_1000880_pt1 | contig 16223 bp, 10 predicted proteins | sample MalvirDeepMed_M9_FD_89687 | JGI IMG/M metagenome (GOLD analysis project Ga0114906, IMG submission 89687) | Marine viral communities from the Global Malaspina Expedition - Malaspina viral metaG DeepMed_M9 | ecosystem: Environmental > Aquatic > Marine > Oceanic | place: Mediterranean Sea...
AGGGCTAATTTGAGTCCCAGTACCACCGTCATCAGCCATTACGAACATTTCGCCCCCTTTACTATACAAGCTACACCCATTAGAAAGGGTTCCTGCCGGTTCAGTACCGTTGAATATCTCCAAGGTGTTTGTCCCTACCGTTGTTCCTCGCACCGAGTTATCACCTATTTGGATGTTACCAACACCAGTTATCAAGAGGCCAGTGGTATTACCTGCACGTAGCTGCATACGCTCGGTATTATGGTCATAAGCGATTTGTCCTATATCAATATCATCCTCATCAGCGAAATAAATGAAGCCGGTATCGGTATTGGGGCATAGGAGCGCAATTCCTACGTGGCTGTTATCCTCGATGATTAAATCAGCCCTATCACTTGGAGGATCTCCAGAACCAGACGTACCATTCCAGATGTGTACTACATCACGGTCTGGAGCTGGTGGAGTGCCCGAAAGAGCTATCATAAGCCCACCAGTATTTTTCTGCATATACATATCCGACCCGTCATGGTACATATCCCAGTCAGTGCCGTCGGTCGTACCATAGGTTGTTAGTAGAGAGTTCGCTAAACGTAGGCTCCCACCAGCAAGGGTAAGAAGATTAGCAGAGTGGGTGATTGTAACATCAGCGTCGTTAAAATCAACAATGCCACCATCCCCCACCAGAACTTTACGCTCTACGTAGGCATCCCGCCACGCATTAGCACCAGTCCCTAGGTCATAAGTATTATGCGCAGGAGGCTCAAAACTTCCTGACGAGAATGACGGAGCACTGTATATCTGTTTTATACTCACTTTACACTCCTAGTTAAGCACCGGTTCCTTGATAGATAACTGTTAGAGTACCACTAGTACTGGTAGTCCGAATAGCTCTGAAGTTCTTAAGGTCATCAGAACCCCAGATTTCAAATTCATCCCCAATATTCTTAAGTAGACTACCTTCAGAGCCACCAGCAGTTGGGGCATTGATAGTATTGATACGCACTGGACCAGTCTCTAATCGGCAGGAAGCCATAAGTACCTGACCAGTTAGAGTCGCTGAGGTGAAGCTCACACCACCTGATGTAGCGTCTACGGTGATAGCTTCTGAGTCAATAGATTTGAGTGCCATTATGTTAGCCTCCGAACTGATATAGAATTAAGTGCGCTCTCTTTCGATACCAGCTCGTATACGTCCTGCACTGCCAGTACCAAGACTTCGGCCCGTGGAACGTCGAGCCATTTCATGAGCCATTGCAACGCACTCTTGCTGCTCACGTCCACCCTCTGACATACATTGAGCTATGGAATCAGAGATGGCTTTTTGAATAGCGTCATCAGGGGAATCTGGAGAAAGGCTTTCAGCGGGTAGTGGCATTGTATCTCCTTTATACTTACTAGATACTAAAGGGGGAGAGACACCGTTATGGTAGCCTCCCCCCCTCAGAGGGAGGAACGCAATGACCAGTCTTTTTAATCGAATCGCAAGAACACGATGAAGCTCTCGGTGTCAGCAACACCTGGAGTCATGGGGTCTCCTAAGTAAAGTTCAGTATCAGCAGCAGCAGAAGCATTAGCTAGAGCTGCGGTCGTACCAACGACTGCGTAGGTACCTAGAGCTATAGCAGTTTTTGCAACACACGCAGCAGGTCCACCAGTCTGTAACCAGTAGTAGTAACTAGCTGTTACTGCAAACTGCGGTATACCAAGAACCATTCCTGATACAACTGCAGTTGTAGCTATAGTCTTGTAGAATGGATTACGTACTAGTCCCACTTGGGATGTAGAAGTAGTTAATGCTACTCTAAGAGCCTCATCTGGGTACAAAGTAAAGGTGGAATCGGCTGTCCCTGAAAAAGCCTCATTACTCTTAATCTTGTACATATGACCTTCACCAGCACCATCATTGACTATTAAGTAACCTTCGGCAAAGTCATCGGCTGTTTCATTAGGAGCAGCGTCCAATGCTGCTGTGCTGGTAAGTTCTACCTCGACAGCTCCAATCGCTGCAGCAGCACCCACAACAATATCGTCATCCTGTTCGGCATGAGCAGCAGCAGCTTGTTGCACTGGTGCAGCTACATTTAATGCCACAAGACCATTTTTAGCGTATCGCCATGCTCTATCCCCCTGACGGATGAGAGTGCCAAGGGGCCACTTCTGGTCCGAAGACTCAGCCCAAGGGTCAATAGTAGATTGTCCTCGACCAGTCTTAGTATCGGCCCGAGTGAGCTGCATGACGTAGCCCCCCTCGTCCATAAAGACTGCTTTTGTTTGTGCATCTGGTTTAGGCATTTAATTACCTCACTTATGATGTTTTAATTTACGGAAGTACTTCTGCATCCGTTATGTCGTAGATTCGCCCCAGAGAGTGCTGTGCACCTAAAGCTAGTGCTATGTAGGAAACTAGCCTATCTCCACCAGAATCGTAGTCCTCAAGGACATCGAAGTGGTGGTGCATAAACACTGCTCCAGGCTCTGCGCTTTCACCACCCATAAGGAGGCTAAGTCCGCCATCCTCCGTCTGTCCCCGTCGGACACACAGTATGGAGTATTGTTTTGTACCTGAACTGTAAACGGCTCTTGCATTAGAGCCAGCACCTGTATTAGCCTGTTCTGCTACTAAGAAGTCTGTGGGTATTATAGGAATACCATCAAAGTGGGTAATCCTCTGCCCAAATTCATTAGAGCTTATCATTATCTGGCTCATCTGGACAGTAACACCAGAACGTACTATACCACTTTCTTGCATACCTGCACTTAGGCGTCGATGAAGTTCCCGTGGGACCCAGAGTTCTACTCCCTGACGGCCTCCACCACTCGCATCAGTATCTACTTTACAAGCATCAAGAAGCTTACGAATACTCCCAAGTGAGAGAGCAGCTTCGCCACCATCAATATCATTGTCACCTGTAAGCTCTTCAGCTAGAGCGTGTATGCCATCGAATTCCTTAGAGCCGTTGTAGGTAACATCACCATAGATGATTTTATGCTCAAGGAATCGAGTAAGGCGTTTTGCCAACTGCTGTACCATGAGTGCAGCATAGTCGTTAGGGTCGGAATATGTAGACCTTACGAAATTGTCTATAGGGTCTTGACGAGCAATCCGCTTTAACGGAACTGTAACCTGGTCATAGTCAACATCGGAAGTCCAAGGAATCTGCTCTCTAATATCGAAGAAAGACGCTGCTGCGGATGCAGTAAAGGTCTTCTCACGATTATAGTCTAGGTCTTCTCCGTGTATTTGCTTGACGGGTAAGAGAGGGACCATATGTCCCGCTTCAACAACAGTCTCAATCACTCCCTGAAGGAGCATTGATTGCGTCAGTTTTTCAGCTTCAGCTAGGTTAGCCCAGTGTCCTACTACAGCCACCTTAAGTACCTCCTACTTGGAATTTGTACCTAGAGCAGCCTTTATCTTCTCTCGTGCAGTTAGTTCACCACCATCACCACCGCCACCAGAACCGCTTACATCATGGCCTGTTGCAGATGGAACTTTTGCTACGGGAAGAACCTGCTCTAGGGCTTGGAGCTGGCTAGCGTCTAGATTTTTAACCTGCTCCTCAGGTAAATTATACAGCTTTAGAAGAGCGTTTCTGCGAGTCGACAAAACTTCACTTTGAGCGGTCTCAAGTGCCGTCTTACTCTCAGATAATGCTGCCTCCGAAGTGTTAAACTTACCAGTCATCTCCTCAAGTTCAGTCTTGAGGTTCTCAACAGTCTTCTCAACTGTCCGTAGCGAGTCTAGTTCTCTAGTCAACTGAGTGACCTTAGCCCCCAGCTCAACTTTAGTAGACTCACTCGACCGCTTTAGGGCCATAAAATCCGCTTCAGGTACGCTTTTCCCCGCACCGCTATTAGCGGTCTCTGACCCTACATCGGCAGAGGTTACATTAGTATCTTCTGAATCGTTCATACTACCTCGTATTCTAACATAGTCTGATAACAGCTAAAAGGCTTTTTGAGTGCTCTTTTCGTTAATATTGATATAGATATTTATATCTAATATATTATATTATTACATTAAATACATAACTAAGGTAGGAAGCCATAGGTCTGTCTAATGTTCTTTAATGTCTGAAGTGTCCGAGCATTCTGAGGCTTGGTAATTGTCCAAGGACGCCAGAATAGAAGTCTAGCATCCAACTCAGGGTCGAGCTTTCTCATATTGATACGAAACTCTCCTAGTTCCGACTCGAACATAGATACAATTTGCCGACCGTCTGCAGTTGTCTGCTCTCGTAAGGCAGCTCTCTTAACGGGGTCTTCAACCGACAGAGCTTTCATAATAACATCCTGGTCCGCCTGGTCATAAGTACTCAGAACAAAATCAAAGGCATCTAAGTAAGGTTGTATATACTCTTCATAGTCCTGCCGTCGATGAGCTTCCAGTGGAGTATCATTTCTTTGTACCCAGTCCTCAAATTCAGCTAGCATCTTATTAGGTACAGACAGTTCTATCGCACGACGGTAGGCGTAAAGCTCATCAAAATTAGGCTCCAGGACACCGGTCTTAGGATTAAACTTATCTTCTAATTTAAAGTCAAAGTACCAGTTCTGAAGTTCCTTAAGAGGGTGCAATATCAGTGGATTAAGTTGGTGCTCTGCAGCAAACTCCATGCGCTCGGTGAATGTAATCGGGACATCCTCATAAGCATCGGTTTTTCGAGAGCTTTCAATAAAATCAGTCAGTTTTCTATTAAGTTTACGTGTCTTCATCTCCCAATCTTGCTGACGTATTACTCCAGAGCGAACTTGGTAATCAAGCTTCTCCTGCTCCTCTTTAATAGTCTGTCTCTCAGCATCAACATTATCCCAAAAGAGACCTATAAGAGCCATAGCTTGTCCAGTATTAGACTCACGTAAATGAGTAGTTAGTCCTCTCCACTCTGCAGCACCTTCAAGGTCTAAGATAAGTGCCTCCAAATAAGGAGGTAGTCCACTTCCTATAATATCCGTTATGGATAGACCTGCCTTCCTAGCGTCATTCTGCATTTTTATCGGAATGCCCAAATGCTCCTCGTAGAGAAGTTGTACCTGACGTTGAAAATCCTTGCGCTCTTCAGGACGGAAACGGAAGAGGGCGATTTGAGAGTTAAGTACATTAAACAACGCTGGCCAACGCTGTGCAACATTCCAAGCCTTTTGCTCCTCGTCAGTAAAGGGTAAGTTTGAGTATCTCTTATTAAGTAGTGCAGGACCTGAAAATTCTCCCCCCATAGAAACCTGTTGAGCAACTACCATATCTCTAAAACGTGCTGGTAGAAGTAGCTCTTGAATAGCTTGTCCTGGACCACTATTTGGAAACGCTGCCACAAAAAGTTCTAAGGGGGCCGATATAAGTGGAAAAAGCATTTCTCCAGTCTGAGAGCGTCCGGTCTGTGCACCTCCAAGAGACAAAGCACCTTGAATTAGAATATTAGGGTAGAAGCCAAAACGATTCGATTGGTCCATAGCTGAAGCAAGCATTGGAAAGCGGTCGTAGAACTCAGGATAATCACGATAGAAGAGTCCTCGGAGAACTCCTGATATAGAACCTCTAAGCGGATTAAACTCTAGGGAAGTACCTGGGACATTTATATAGCCGTTATCGGTATTATCCATGTACTTGCCCCAGGTTGTGTAAGCTCCAGGAGTACGTATCGCTTGTCTCGGAAGATACCAAAGACGATGAACCTCATATGTCCAGAAGGGGAAGTACGCTTTCATCATAGAATTAAAGGCGGTCCCTCTCTCATAGTCTGGAAAATCTAACGCAAACTTTTTTAAAGTCGCATCGTAAGCTTCTTGACGGTTAATTTGCCAATTATCCCCAGGATCTAGGACTGGAGCGGGCTCAGGGATAATATCCGCTGCTGCGGTTTCGAGCTTTGCCACCATAGCCTTCTTGGAGTATACTCCAGTTCCGCCCATGCCAGGTATCGGTGCATCAGGGCCAAGATACTCATACCAATTCTTTCCAAGTCCTTCATAATCTAACCAGGTTATATATCTGGCCTCTCCACCTATAATAACCTTGTGTATCGGAGACACCGACATATCTATAACAGGCTCAGGGGGAGCAGCGAACTTGTCTTCCAGTTCAGCAATTCTTATTTGGTTTCTCTCACGTCTCGCTGCTACGTCAGCATCAAACTTTTTAAATGCGGCAACGTGCTCTTCGTGACCAACAAAATCAAAGGGCTTCTTCGCTTCTCTAAGGTCACTCTTGGCACTTTTCAAGGCATCTTTAGCTTCTGCCAAGTCTCCTGGATCACGGGCGTCATCAGCCGATACAGCCTTTACATTATCCTCCGCTGCTTTTACGTCATCTTTAAAATCCTCAATCCTACTAGCCCGTTGTGCCTCCGTAGGTACTTCTGGAGGTCTATAACCTGCTTCTCCTCTCTCCTTTGGTGTCATTCTCTTGGAGAATATATCGGGCTTCAATCCATATGGACGTTTCCCATCCAGAAGCATAGCGTCATCAGCCACCTCGCTTCTTCGCAACTGGAGAAGTTCCTGTGCCTCGTCATCTCCTCCTTCTTTCCATCGTACCCTTAACTGCTCATCTGTCAACCCACCAGGTGGAGTTGGTTCTACGACAGGAGCATCTTTCGGGTAATACACATTTCCCCGTCTCTGAAGCCCAGCTCCTACAGTATCTACCACAGTAGGCGCAACATCTACAGGAGCTTCAACAGCTTGTACACCAAAAACCGCAGTTAAAGGGTCATCTTGAAGTGCTTGTTTATACGCAGCACTAAACTCTGCAAGACTATCCTTGCCCTTAAGGGGGAAGAGTTTCTTACGTGTCAAAGAGTAGAGAGTTAGTTCCTTCCTAAGAGCTTCCAACTCCAGTTGACGGGGAGCAAGAAGGCTCACAGTCTTAGGGTCTACTTTCATACGTCTAAGTAGAAAATCGTAGACCGCACCAATAGCTTCTTTATCGTACTTCATATCTTCAGGTGTTATACCAGCGTTTTTGGCCACTTTAGTTGCTTTAGCGTAGACACGTGCAACAAAAGCCTTTCTACTCCGCATCTGCATTAGACTAGGCATCCATATGGCAGCAGCTAAGTCTGAGGGCTGACTTCCAAAGAGATATGATATATCAGAGGGATTAAGTTTCCCTTCTGGTATCCGCGCTCCTGGTATCGTGACGACTTCTGCACGGGATCCGACTTCTCCAGCGTGACCTACCAATGCTGCGTGTTTCTCTCGACCCAATACCCAATCCGCATCGCGAGCTTTATAAAACTTCTCCCACCAAGCTTGCACTTCAGGGTGGTCAGTACCGAACTTCACTCCAGAACCTTTGGAGAACTCCAAGTCAATCTGCGCTTTAAGAGCTTTACGCTCCTCTATTAGACGTAATTCCGTTTTCCGCACAGTATCTCGGGTTTCCCTGATAACCTGCATCTGTTTTACATAAAGGTCTGTTAAATCATTATAATCAGCCAGTTGTTGTGGAGTAAGGTCAATCTTTATAGCCTCATTCCCCTTAATAACTTCATGTAGACGGTTACCTAATTGTGTGACACGTTCCTGAACAGTATCCATATAGGGGTCAAGCTTATTGTTAAAAAGGTCTTTATAAAAAGCGTCTTTCTGTTGTATGCTATGTAGACTTCTAGTGTAAATCTGAGCTTCGGTTAACTGCAATTCAATAACGTGATGGAAGTCCTCCGTAATATTACCTAAAGCCTGAAGACGCATTTTAAGGTCATCTAGGTCACGTACAGGTGCTTCCATCGACGCCTGAATCATATCATCTATTTGCCTCCTCATGAGAACTGGAGAGTTAAAGACCTCCTGCCAAAGCATTTCAGGGAATTCAGATGTCCAAAGCGCATCCATATCATCCCATATCGTACCTGCCATTACCCTCTTTACAAGTAAATCCTGAACGCCAATAGGTAAATTTGGATAGTCACTTGCCATTTCAAGTACATCACGAGCATAGACAGACGGCGGAGTAATCTGAGAAGCTAAATTATCAAGAGAGCCAGGACCTACAGAACTCAGATTAAAGGCGTGTTTGAGTATATCATCAACCTCACGAGGTGCAAACTCTTTTTCGAGTATACCTCTTAGAGAGTCTGCAATGTCTCTAGAACGCTGCATTGTTTGTGGATGTCTCTGCCACAACTCATTCTGATACGACTTCAGTAGATACCATGCTTGCTGCTGTAATGTAATACGGTTTCCTCTTCCAGTCCCTATTATCGGAAAGTCGGCAATTAAGTCGCTAAAGGTCTTATTACGTTGTCTACCCCCTTCCACCAGAGCTTTACGATACGATTTACCACTCATCTCCCCCCTCTTGACCTTCTGTCTCCCACTACCCCTTGCAAAGGTGTGAGCTTGAGCTAGGTCAAGTGTGGTACGCTCCATTCCAAATTGGAGTGATATCTCCTGAGCACGGAAGAATGCTTCAGGTGTGCCTCTAAGACCACTGGTCTGACCCAGAAGGCCCAGTCGAGCCTCACCCCTATAGAAAGGCCATATACCAGCTAGTATAGTTTTCCAACCATTCTCAACTACATTCCACGGAGAGTAAAGAAAGAAGAGTAAATGAAGCCGTGCAAAGGGTACAGTAACAAACCTCTCTAGATAATTCTGCCAGATGTGTATACTCTTAGCCCCTGCATTGGTAATAAAAGCTCCATACTTCCCTACTTTCTCCGCATCAAGTATCGCAGGAGATGTCATTCTGGCTTTTAAGTTCAGTCGTACATGGGCTTCAAACCTAGCCGTAACACCCGCTACACTATCGGCTGCAAAAATAGCGTTTACACCATTATCAACTTCCTGTCGAACGCCTTTTATGATTGACCGTGCCGTAATCATATTCCTCTTATTATGGATTACTCCAAATTTCAGAAGCAGCAGTTTAGCAGAGACCGCTTCACTGTAATATACAGTTCCAAGTCCCGTAGTATGGTCAAACAAATCCTCAATAAATCCAATTAGGCCATTATCAAACATGGTATCATCAATCTCTGCGCCAAGGCGTGTCGCCATTCCTCTAACCGCACCAGCATCAAGAGGTTGTCGTTGAAGTAGAAAACGACCTAAGTCAGCTAACGGTCCTTGTGCACCAGAAGCCTTCCTTACAACACCTATCGCAGCTTGACCGACATCAAAAAGTTGTTCGCGAGTATGTTGTAGTATTGGAAGCCTGTTCTGCATAACCTCATTAGCTATTCTAAAGGTCTCAGTAGCTAACTTACTGTTCTCGAGAATCCTCATAGTACCGGTCTTAGGCATCATCCTAAAGGCCCCTTCTTTAAGGGCATAAAAAGGCATATCGACTAATTGACCAAAGAGTCTTTCCCCTCTCGCAACACCACGTCCTAATATAGGGATTGGAGATAATATTTTACCGTATAAACCCACCCCGAAATACGTGAGTGGGTCCATGAGAACTTCGACTATGAATTTATGAAAGGCGTTGGCATCCCAGTTTTCAAAAGCGTAACTGTATGCTTGCCAAGAACTTACTCCTCCCTCCCGAGCTTCGGTATACTTCCCTTCGAGTTCATCCCAATCAGGAACTATACTGCTTATCCCACGGTAGAGCACGTACCTGGCAGGATTTGTGATCCTCCCGAGACCGCCACCTCCCATAACGGGTCTCGTGGCATCCACACCTCTAGACGTAGCAGCTATTAGAGGCATTATAAAATGCTGACGGTACTTCTCAAAGGGGAGCATTAGCAGAAGACCTTGTGTAGTCCACATATTCTTAAGGGTTTCAGAGCGGATCATTTCTCGTATCTCGCTAAGTTCTAAGTTAGCCATGTCTGACCTAAGTATCTCACGACTAGCATTCTGCTTTGCCCAGTCCTCTACTATTGCCTTAAGAGGAGCCTCGAAACCTACCATAAAGTTCTCTACCACCTCAGGGTCTGTACCAGCTTCCGATAAAGCTCGGCGCACATCAGATGTAGTTTGACCTGGTGGTAACTGGGGTTGAGTAAGCTCTGTCAAGATTGTAAGTAACTGGTCTCCCGCTGATGATAGAATACCAAAAGAGCTTATTGAACGTCGTGTTGAGTATTGATTAATTAACCCTTTACGTTTCTCCCCAGTTGCAGTTTCAGCAGAAACACCTTGAGCACTAGTTAAATGTACTTGTGCTTTTTGTAACCACTTTTTTATGAAGACTTCATCCGCCGGAGAAGGTATGAAGGACGCGTCCTCCTCCTGAAAGGCTTCCACAACGTCACTTACCTCTGTAATCTCCGGAAGACCGGAAATATATTGGAGTGCATATGCTCTAAACGTCTGGCGACCAATCTCTACATTAGAGGCAGCGACAGCTTCTTGTATCTTTTGGTGAGTGAGGGCAGCCGCCTTACGCTGCTCACGTGAGAAGATTCCCGTAAGTTGCGTTGCAATCCTAGCTTCAGGGGGAAGTATCCCCTCCGCCTCAACACTTATCTGTGCAACCTCTACTAGTCGTGCAATTTCACCCTCAACGCCAAGCTGCATATCAGCGTTTAGCTCATTAAGCTTTCCTTGCAGATGACCAAGTTCTTCTTCTATACCTGGTATAGGCTTAAGCTGCGTTAGAGCTGGTGCTGCTGGAGGAGTAGGAGTAGTAGTCGTAGGTTGTTCTGCAGGGGGTCCTTGCATCCCACGAAAACGTCCCCTAGGAAATCTTTCTCCTAAACGTCTTTCTGTTGTCAATGTCTAACCTCGCAACAATGCTTGTACTTCTGGGGGTAATGATGATGTAGTATCACCGCCTTGAGTAGGTGCAGTTGGCTCACCGCCACCGCCTAGTGTACGAGCTATCTCATCAGCAGCACGGTTAAGTAGTGTAGTAAATTCTGTATCACCTAGTTCAGCGGAGTCTACAGCAATACGTCTCATCTCTCGGACAAGTATTAACTGTCGGAATACAGGGTTAGCTAGGGCGTCTTCACTTTGAAGTCTTCCCTGCTCCTCAAGTATATTAGTTACTTCGGGGAAGAGTACATCAGTAACAGTCGTTCCCGAAAGTCTAAACTGGGGATTAAGCATTCGACCAACAGTAGCACGATGTACGAAATCTCCAGGTACTTGTATATCGTAACGGTAGCTTATAAAAGGCTCCTCACGTAGACGAGGGAAGGGGTTTTTTCCAAGTGGCATCTTAAGCTCTCTCATAAGACATATAGTCTCTGTAGCCATAAGCCCAAGAACATTTGTAAGTCCCTGATGAAAGGGGTAGAGCACTCTCTTAGCTGCAGCAGTTACCTGACTCATCAGAAGCGCAGAGACTTGCTGTGTGATACTACCAAATGTAATATCAGAGAATAGCCCACGCTGCAGATTGCCCCGAAGGTCGAACTGATGCGCCCTCATCTCAGCAGGGAGTGGAGGGAGCGGTACAGTATCAATACTCTCATCAGGCTCTATAGAGAAAATAGCACCACGCTCATAGAGCTTTTCTGGAGTGAGAACACTAGCACCACGAACTCTTTCTACGTATTTGGGATTAGCTGTGTCTCTCAGTATCTGCTGCATATAGGTAAGCATACGGTTATAGTTCTCTGTCATATCTTTAACAGGTGCTATAACTGATTGACCTACTTCAGACCGCCACTGTTCACTGGTCGTAATTGACCCGTCGTCAGGAAGCCCAGCAACAGGACCTACATATACTGGAATACGAGACAGCTCTGTAAGTAGTTCATCTCGGACAAGTATATTGGAATTAAGCACAACAGAGTGCTGTATACCACCATGCGCTTGTTCATAGAGATGAGATATAAGAACATTACGTCCTGGTAGATTACGAGGGTCTACCCTCCAGCCTTCTAAGTTATGCTTCCGGACTAGTTCACTCTTAGACACTGTGTATCTACGGGCGACTCTAGCAAGGGAGCCATCTCCATTATAGTCAGGAAAGACTGTTGCTGGATTCCACGCTGCCAAAGACCACCCATCTTTAGTGGGTAAGCAGAAGATAGAGAACCACCCCGTAGCAAGTCCTAAACGAACTAGACGGTCTGTAAAGGTTCCAAAGAGAGTTCCCCTTGTAAGACGGTTAGCCCTCAAAAGCTGGAAATTACAATAAGCTTCAATGGCAGCTACATCTTGTCTCTCCTCCATATCAAGACCTTCAGGGTCAGCAACAAAAGTGCCAGTTTGTGGAGTCAGTAGCCAAGCAGCCATATCAAAGCCTGTTCTAGGGTCAGTGGATATAACAGACTCCATCTTATCCTGAGCAAGATTATTATAGAGCCGTATCATTTGATACCACTCACTAAAAGCCGCTTTCCGTGGCTGCCAGAGATTTACTAGCTGGCGGACCTCTTTGTTAATATCAGTAGCACGTGTCATTTACCATCTCCATCCAGAAGCTCCAACAAAGCCTCGTGTTTTCTTCGGAGTATAATTGACTAGGGCTATCACTGCCAGACAGCCAGAGTCATGGTAATCATCTGCAGCTTGAGACATAACTTTAGAGTTACCTAATTCCCTGAAGGCTCTAAGCTGTCTTACAAACTCTGCATCATGAGTTTCTATACGACGTAGCCGACTCTTCATCTGCTGCATCATAAAAGGTTTCGTTGAGGGTGTTGTAAGCCACCCCATATGAGATGAGCCTCTACCACTGACAACATCTCTACGATAGTAGACACTGGGGTAATCTTTAAATTCACGTACAAGAGCAAGTCCATGAGCATTAGCTTCAGGTACTAACATTGCTGTATTGTAGTAATAACCCAAAGCTTTACACTTACTACCCATAGTTTCAGGTTCAATAAGACCTGCTAAGGTGGCCTCATGCCTCAGATGAAATTCTCCATCTCCGAAGAAGGGTCGCCATACTGTAGCTACAGATTCAGTTATTTTACCCTGTCCAGGGTCAATGCCTATAATGTATGTAGCATTCTCTTCAGGCTCAAACCAGACAAGAGAGCCTTCTGGACCAGTATAGGGTGCACGGTAGCAAAGTTTGGACAGCTCTAGCAATATATTCATATCATAGAAAGGTTCACCCGATACAAGGAAACAAGTATCTAAGTCCTCTGGGTGCTCCTGCCAGAACATATCACCTAGTTCAGCTATTTTCCACCTACGCCAACGCATCTGAGCACTAGATAGACCATGCTCAGTAGCAAGAACTGTCTCCTCTGGTGTATAATCCATTTCCCCACGGTCAATAAGTCTTACTCTAGGACTATCTTCTGGTAACTGATTACTGGGTTCATCCCACCAAAAGAAAGTCTGCAGTGAAAAAGTGCTCTGACCTTTGAGAGCAGCTTGCACTTCATCATAGAAGGAGTTAGTCTCGCCATGTGGAGTCGATTCACGTATGACCAGTCCATCAGGAGGTACTCGCTGAAGTGCAGGAAGAATCACACGGTCCATCGCATCAGGGACGTAAAACGCTTCCTCACTCAGAAGTAGATTGTGTATCGGCTCACCACGCCCGAATACTTGGGAACGGGCTGTCCCTATATAGAGAACAGAGTTAATATCAGGGAAACGCTTCTCAAAAGATGAACGATGGTCCATAGGCATACGTAGTTCATCTGGTAGATAGTCGTGCATTACCTGCACACGTTGCAACAAACGCTGTGTTAGGAACTCCTCATGAGCTACAATAACAGAAGTTGTGTGTGGTATTGTCATAGTGCGCTTGAGTAGTAGTGCTGATGATATAGTAGTCATTCCTATCTGGGCAGGTTTAATAGCGAGGTCTCGACCAGTCAGATTACGAACAAAACGCTCCTGACACGGTTTAGGCTCTAGAAGTACAAGACGTTGGTTCTTGTCTGGTATACGCATAAAAGTACGTATAAAAGTAAGGTCGTCTTTAACTATATCTTCCAGAAGCATAGTCTTTAGGGAATCCTCTTCCTTTTAGGACCGAAACGCACTCCAGTACGTAGAGTCTGTGCCTTACGTATGTTACGCCTCGATGCTGCTATCTTCACCGCTGTACGACTCGACCGTCTGCGTTTTACCATTAGAATCTCCATAAGTAGTTTGATTAGTCATATTAAGTATATATTGAGCAAAAGTAGGTTTCTCACTCTTAGAAGCTGGGCTAAGTACTTCTTCAACCACTTTGAGCTGGTCCAGTGTGTACGAGGACCTAGCCCGTTTGAGCCAATCCAGTTCAGCGTTATTCGCCCACTCAATCTCACCGTCTTCGTTCTTAACCCTCCCTGCAGCTTTCAGAAGCATCCGGTAGTCACGGTCAAGTATAAGAGTAAAGTTACGTATAAACTTCTGAGTCAGTATTTCAGTACGTGCAGTTCTTGCAGATAAAGTTCCTATAGCTCGTTCTAAAGACTCAAAGATAACATCGGACCGCCAGCGTCTAACCGTGCGCTCATGCAGGTCAAGCATCTGGGCAGCTTCTCTCGGCCCAAAGCCACAGAAACGATATGCGAGGTATTCCTTCTTACGTTCCGCCCAAGGTGTATCATCAAACGAAGGCATGATACCACGCACAATGTTCATAGTCTCTTCCTGATTGTCTCCCTCTTCACGAGGTAAAGTGCGTTTAAGCATAAACACCTCTCACTAGATACAGTCAGCCCACTATATAAGTATAGTAAACTGATACTCTATAAACAAGAGGGCTGCTGACATAAATATGGAGGACCAGTCTGTATGCTAGTGTTTATATAGGCATTCATTAAATACAGAACCTATACTTGCATTTAATGTAATACTATGATATATATAGTATATGACTATACAGAATACATCAGCTTCACAGACCCGAATGTTCACCAGATTCTCATGGCTTCAGAGACGAGCACAGTGTGTTACAAAATGCAATGATGCTACCATGGAGGCTGGGACGGCTATTGTCAGAACCACAGTCTTTAAAGACGGTAAGCGTTATAGCTTTCTTCAACACCCAGAGTGCTACGTGCGTCAAGGGTTAGCATACCTTGAGCAGCACCCCTTTGTCCCACACCCAGGAGGTCCTGGACGTAAGAAACTTAAATTGGACCCCGAGACCCGAAGACTAAGACGTAATATCCACGCCAAAGCTGTCTATCTTAGAAAGGAGCGCAGAGAGGCTATCAACAAAGGCTGGTGGTGGAAAGTAGAAATATTAAACTCTGACATGATAAAGCTTAGAGAAGCGTTTGAACAGGTCGGGGGTGTCCCCAGCAACTGGCGGTAGTAGTGCACCGTGTAGTGAGTATATAGTGTATAGATACATATATATTATATTATTACATTAAATACAGAATGAGGTAAAGAACTGACCCCCAGATTTTCCGAAAATTTTAAAATTTGCGCGAGAGTGGAGAATATACGAAGTATATAGCTATTCAAGTTGGCCGTATAGCCAAGTTACAACTTTTAGGCCTAAAACTATAGCCAAGTTGCTTAAAGTTGCTGTACGTGCATCTTGTGCCGTTTGATGGGCAATAGGCATCAAGTTGTATCTTGCAGCTTCTAGGCTAGCCTACTAGCAGTTTCTTAGCTTGTAGTATTGAAGTTGTGAACTTGGCAACTTGCCCAACAAAAGAACTTTGAAAGATGCAAAAAAAGTTGTTGACATTGCCTACTTGAACGATTAGTATTGACACATGGGCGTGTAAATCTACTGCGCGCTTGGCTGCACATTAACAATATAGGGAACTTCACTACTAGCAAGTAGGCAACTTGTCAGCTTGATTTATCGCAACAAGTAACTACTTGTGGCCAGTATGAAGAAAGCCAAATATTGAAAGGGAAAGATACGCAATGGCAACGATTCAAAAACAGTTAGAAGACTTACAGATACGCTTAAAGGCGACTGAAAGCGTAGACGAAACTATAGAACTAGCAATGGCTATGAAGAAGCTTAGAAACGAACTAGAAACGTTTGAAGCTAACAAGGAAAATGGCCAGAAAGAAGCTTTGATAGAAGCTACTAAGACTGAACTTGCAGACTTAGACTTGGCACAGTTAATGGCTAATAGCGTTCTTGATATCAAGATAAAACGTAATAAAGATACACAAGTTTTTGATGATATCACTTGCGCTTTCACGAACAAGAAACTGGCTGATTACATCTACGCAGCTTGGCAAAGTCTTAACAAGATACAAGAACTTAAGACAGTTGCAAGCATAAGCTGCAAGATAGACTATAACGATGCTACAGCTAGTGAAGTTAGCCTAAACACTAAGGGCAAATCAAATGGCAATGGGGGCCAAAGTAACGGCAAAAAGGGCTATCAAGATGCTAGTGGCAAAGTTCTAACTTTGAAAGATGCGTACAAGTTAGTGGCCACAGAAGACGATGATGC
>Ga0114906_1000881_pt1 | contig 16222 bp, 4 predicted proteins | sample MalvirDeepMed_M9_FD_89687 | JGI IMG/M metagenome (GOLD analysis project Ga0114906, IMG submission 89687) | Marine viral communities from the Global Malaspina Expedition - Malaspina viral metaG DeepMed_M9 | ecosystem: Environmental > Aquatic > Marine > Oceanic | place: Mediterranean Sea...
TTTAGAGATAGCTGTAAATATTTATAGTCCTGATATTCAAGATAAAACTTATCAGGTTGATAACAACTTTTTTGATATTGGGATTGATGGTGGGAATACGTATCATGATTCGCAATATAATCAAAATCTAGTTAATAAATTCTATCCTGGTGTTCAGTGGAGGTTTAAAGAAGATCCAAGTGGAGAAGTATATACATGGCAACCTACAGGTAGCCCATACAGAAGATATCTTAGATATAGTGCAGATAGAACACCTTTCCAACACGAACAAGATGAATGGGGATTTACTACAGGTTCTACTTACCCGAACGGTTTTTATGGCGAGTGGAACCAATGGCTTTATAATGCAGATCATAATTGGAGTCCAAATTATCCAATAAAACCTTTTCATCATTGGGACGGACAACCTGGTGCTTTAGCACAATTATCTCCTAATAAAACAAAAGGTTTCCGGTTAAATTTCAAAAACTCTTCTAATGGAGGAACGGTGAGTTGGGATCCAACAATGGGTGGAAATACGGGTCCTATAGATAATGGACTACATTTGAGTATAAATGCTTCAAATCCCCCAACACATGGTAGTGCTTTTACAATTGCGAATAATTACGTTATAGTAGATGATATACAAACTACTGATACTGTCACTGGTCGAACTCACTCTATTTCTCCAGGTATGATAATGACAAGTCACTCTAATGCAGATGCTGGTGGTACTTGGGATGGTACTACGGCTGGAGATGAATATTTAATTATTTCAGATATTACAGGTACCGGGCCTTATAATGTGTATCTCACTGGTTACACAAAAATATTGTACTCAGGCTCTTCAGCTGGTCCAGGGGGTGTGGTTGCGCACTCTATTTTTAGTGATACTCCTGTTGCAGGACAGGCGATGGTTTTCCAACAACCAGCAATGAATGGTTATAGTCAATATTCCGTTAATAGAATTAACGCACAGCAAAAAAGTGTAGATGGAACCGCATTAACACCTCGTATAATGGCTGTAGGTTATACTATAGAATTTGTAGAGGAAATATTTAGAGAACCTGAAATGCCTAATAATCCAGCTATTTGGGAAACAGAACCTAAAGAAACAACTACAGATTTAGCTATATATTACGAAGCTAGTGGATTAAATCCATTAGTATTAGATGATGAAAATAAAAACATAGTTATACCTTATGGTTCATCAATTCGCCACGTTGGTAATCAAGCTTCTATAAGTATTGATAATGAAATAACGGGTGTAGATTATCATGCTACGGCCGACGCCACTGCAGTTCCCGCTGGTAGTCATGGTTGGTATATTCAAATATCAGCAAAAAATATAGGGGAAGAACCACTTGTTGGTAATCCATATATAGAAGCAGGGGAATTTCTTGAATTAACAAAACCTGATGGAAGTGCTATTACCGTTAAGGTAATTGGTTACTTCGGTGCAAGTGGCAATAGAACTCAAACTATTTATATAAGTGATAAATTATACAGTTCTGATACAACATATACATTAAACTGGCATAATTGTTATTCGTTTGGGAATGGTGTAGAATCAAATAGAATTAGAGATAATTTTAATTTACCATTTATACTAAACGGAGTTAAAGCTTCCACAACACTAGAAGAGGGATATAATGAAGAACATAGACAATATGGATTAATATATTCTGGTATATATAACGGTCGTGCTGGTGTTAATAATTTGAATCAGTTTATAATGGCTGAAAAAATTACTAAAGATATAAATCCTATATATGGTAGTATTCAAAAATTACATTCAAGAGATACGGATTTAGTTGCACTATGTGAAGATAAGATTTTAAGAATATTAGCAAATAAAGACGCCTTATTTAATGCTGATGGAAATATGCAGCTAACAGCCACTGAAAATGTATTAGGACAAACTACACCATTTGTTGGTGAGTTTGGTATATCTAAAAATCCAGAGTCATTTGCATCGGAATCATATAGAGCCTATTTTACAGATAGAGTTAGAGGTTCAGTTATAAGGTTGTCTAAAGATGGACTAACACCTATATCAAACCATGGTATGAAGGATTGGTTTAGAGACAACTTATCACTTGGTATTACAAATTTACTAGGTGAAGATAATCTTTCTTCAGAAGACAAATGGGATATCTCATCAAGTGCAAACACCATAGTTAGTAATGGTGAAGCAATTCTTGGGGGATATAATATTAATATCAACGACCCTCTTTATGGTAAAGTTTCTGGCTTACGAAAATTAAATATATTAGAAATTGGGAAAAAATATAGATTACAGTACGATGTTATAGAGCATAGTGGGTTAGTATATGAGGATAGTGGAAGTCCAGCAGGTATAGTGATTAATAATAGTTATGTTGGTGGTAGTTGGAAAAGTGCTGGTAATACCTCTACATCTAAAATAGATGGGGCACATATTAACGTTACTTGGGTTGCAAATAGAACTGACTTCATCTTAATGCAATATCAAGTGAATACTCCTAGTGGATATTATGATGGTGTTCCTAACTCACAAACAACTACAATACAGGAGTGGGTTAATGCAGAAAGAATAGCAGGTGGATGGCCAGATACCAATAATAACGATATTCCAGATAATAACAATTACAGTCCAATAAGTCACTTTTATGGTGGGATTGTTAGAGTTAAAAATCTTACATTAGAAGAAGTAAAAGAAGAACCAAAATTAATTGGTAGTTATGACGATAGACAAGATGAGTATAATTTAACTATTCATTCCGCGAATCCTACTACGGTTTCATTTAAAGAAGAAGTAACAGGATGGACGAGTTTTAAATCATTTTTACCTGAAAATGCTATTAGTTGTACTAACGATTATTATACTATAAAAAGTGGTAAACTTTGGCAACACCATAATCCAGGTGTAAGTAGAAATACTTTTTATAATGACGAGTTCGTCAATTCAAGTGTAAATATTATATTAAATGATGCTCCTGGAAGTATGAAGTCATTTTATACTTTAGATTACGAAGGTAGTCAATCTAGAATTGAAGGTATTAAAAGAGTTGAAATAGTAGATACTAATATAAATATTGACGAGGCCGGTCAACACGTATATGCTCTTAGTGTAGGTGAAAATATCGGTAGATATGGTTATTTTGATGTAACAGATTTTGAGGGTATTATGGATATTCGTAAGTGGGATGGGGATGATATATTTATGCCGATAAAACAATATAGAAATAACGTGCTAATATTCAATGGTAATATTAAAGCGTGGAATACACAAAATGTTAATTCTTCTGTACTAATGAATTGGGGTCATTTTAGAAAAAACCCTTATACTGATTCCACTGATTCAGATTTTTTACCAGGTGACATTATAACAACACAAGAACAAGAAGATAGTATTCACGCAATTGGTTCTGATTTATTTAATTCTACCCCAACAGATGGTTGGTACGTTAGTGGTATTGAAACAAACAAAGAAAAAGGTAGTTTACTTGAATTTATAGAAAAAGAAGGAAAGTGGTTTAATTATATAAAAGGTATTGATCAAACTGTTATTAACGAGCAAACACAAGACTATAGTCATTTTAATTTTGAAGCATCTAGTATTCAGGGAATAGGTGTTTTAAAGCAAACTATAACCGCAGATAATGCACAAGATTATAAAGATGCTACTGCTACAACTCAGAGTACTAGCTTTATAGTTACTATGGGTTGGGATTGGTTAAATAATATAATGACGTTTGACAATCCTGTAAATACGTCTTTACAAATTGGTGATACTATATATTATCAAAACGCTAGTAACACCACTACTTTAGGTGGATTTGATACTATTAATCCAAATGAAATTGTTAAGTTTGGTCAAGTTACCGAGATAACAAGTAATACAGTAACTATAGATGAAACTGTGTTTGGTGGTGGAAATATACCAGATCCTACCCATGGAGCATTTATTCTCTTTGTAAAAAATCAAGTAATAAATACTTCTAGTTTACTAGGTTATTATGCAGATGTAAAATTTGAGAATAATTCTAAAACTAAAGTTGAGTTATTCTCAGTTGGTTCTGAAATAAGTGAGAGTAGTAAATAAATAAAAAATAATTATGTCATATCACAATATACCCAGTAGTGCGAGACAAAGCATGACAAATGCTCAAGGACAAATAGCTCCTGATGGATATCATTATATGCCAGATGGAACGCTAATGTCTGACGCTGAGCATCTTGCGCTATATGGAAGTGGAAAGATAATAGAGTCATTTGTTTTAGACACAACTAACGTAAAGGCTGCTGGAGAAAATAGAACATTTACTATAACAGGAGATGGAATTTTTAGTTTAGAAGTTAAAAATGAAGATAATTATTATTATAATTTTACAACAAATCTGTTCCAAGCGGCAATAACTAGATTAGATAATAAAAATATTTATGGTAGTTATACTGGTAACATAAAATTTCCAGCAGTTTCAGATGCAGATCAATATGATTTTTACTTATTTGCTGAACAAGGAACTAGACACGCTACTTATAGTGAGGTGAGATTTGAAGATGGCAGTGTAGATATAAATTCTACAACAGGCTCTAACTCTTTGCTAATAACAAAAGTTATATATCAAACTCTAGACGTAACACTAACATTTACAACAGTATCTCCAAATACAGTCGCGGGTTTTACTGGACATTCAACAACCGCCAAAACTATAACTACACAAATAGGGAAAAATGTAGGGAAAATACCATTTTCAATTCCAGTATCAGGTGGTAGTACACATTCGTTTAGAATAGATAGAACACCAACACTTAATGATGTTGTTGTTTTTGTACAAAGAACTGTTGGAGCTGATCCAGATGATATTCCAGGAGAAAATATTTATCCAAATGTATCTGATACAGATACTGTAGATGGAGCTGTAACAAGTGGCGTTAAAGTAGTAATGGATAACAATGTTGCAAGCAATATGAAGGTTGGTGATAGAATAACCACAGCTGTAACTACCGATACTATAGACGGTGCGGTTACTAGTGGCATAAAGGTAGTCATGGATAACAACGTTGCTACAAAAATGGCTGTAGGAGATCAAATAACAGGTAATGCATATCTTGATGCAAATATTGTAACTGTGGCCGTTTTAGATCCAGACGGTGATAATGCAAAAGAGTTTTCAATGTCAGAGGCAGTTGCTTTAGCTGATGGAAATACGCTAACGTTTAATTCTAAATTAAACTATAAGGGTGCAACAAGCGCTGTAACTGTCGCTGTTTTGAATCCAGATGAAGATAATGTAAAAGAATTTTCAATGTCTAGTGCGGTTGCTATTCGTGATGGTGCTACATTAAGTTTTAGTAATAGAGAAAATTATAGATGGCCACTTAATAATATTGATGGGCTAAGCGCTGGTATGATACCGTTTGGCACTAATGTAACTTCCGGAAGTGTGATATCAAACTATGAAGAAATCTTAACTGCATTGGAAGGAACAGAAAAAGAAAATAGAATACTTATAAAAGGTGTTAAAGCAGTAGATAAACTTGGTGTAAAACCTACAATAGCAAGAGATGCAACTACAAAATTATTAACAAATACACAGACTGGTAATGTTACTTTTAGTAAGCAACAAAAACTAGTATTAGCAGATGATACTTTGAAAATTTATGGTTATGGCACACCCGCTATAAACGCTTTAACTGGATGGGATATTGAGTTAAGTGATGTTGATATAACTTTAACAAAACCTACCGCTGTAACTACCGGAGCGGTTAGTGCTAGCGCTAGTGTACCTATAGATAATGCAGATGGAATTATGGACGATGTTAGTACTGTGAGTAGTATTAATATGAACTCTGCAGTAGCAGATCCAACAGTGACTACTATTGGTAGTTATAGTGGTTCAACTGCAACACTAACTTTAAGTGCGGCCCAAACATTAGAAAGTGGAGAAACATTAACATTTGATGGCGCTGGAAGAACTGTTACAATAACTGGTAATGTTGAAATTAAAAAAGTTGGTGAGGCTGGGTTAAATTTATATTTTGACTTAGAAAAATTTTTAACAGCAACAGACGAGTCCTAGAGTAAAAAAACAGTGAAAACTGTGACTATATAGATACAATTAAATTAAATTAAATGGAAAATAATATAAATTTTAGATCCTTTAAAAAAGGAGACTATGAGACGTGTTGCGAATGGTGGGAATGGTGGTGGACTAGACAATATGGAACAGAACCAGTGAGAAGAGGTTTTTTACCAGTAGATGAAAGATGTTATGTTATAGAAAAAGATGGGATACCAGTAGCCGCTACTTTTTTAATATTAGCTTATGATATACCAGGTCTAGCATGGACAACATATCTGGTTTCAAATCCTAAATATAGAGAAAAAGATAGAAGAGAATTAATATATAAACTAATTCAAAGTGTAGAGAAAGAAGCAGAAAAGTATGGCGTTTTACAGCTTTTTACGGTGTGTAATGATAAGTTCGTATCAGATATACATAATAATTTAGGATGGGAAATGGCACCATCAAGATTTGAAGCATTTAAATATATAGAAAATAACCTAAGAAAAATAGATAAAAATTATGGGGAGAAGAGCTAAAAGAAAACAAGACGCGTTAAGTAAAAAAATGTTTCGGGCAACTGATAAACAGTTAAAGAGATATAATGAAGAACAAGTAGTTCAACGTAAACTTTTAGAAGCGCAAAAAGCAAGGTATAGACAGTTTGAATTTAAAAATCCTTATGCTGATATGGAGAATGTCATGGAAGACATGACAGTTGATATGCGTGCTGCTGATTTCCAAAGACAACAAGGAGAACAACAAAGATCTAATATATTGCAAGCTTTAAGAGGTGCTGCTGGTGGATCCGGTGTTGCTAGTTTAGCTCAAACGCTAGCAAATCAAGGACAATTACAAACACAGCAAATTGCCGTGGGTATTGGTGCACAAGAAAGACAGAACATGATGATGGAGCGCCAGATGGCTGGTCAAATAGATATGACAGAGAGAGGTGGTGAGGCTATGGTTCAATCAGCTGAAATGCAAAGACAATCCACTTTATTAGGTATAGAATATGGTGGTATGGCTGGTGCTAATGCTGGTGTACAAGCCGCTTATGCAAATCAAATGGCTGGATTTGGAGCACAAGCAAGTATGCTTAATTCACAGTTAGCTGCTCAAACAGCAATGGCACAAACTGGTGCTAATCTTGCTTTTTCTGACAGAAAATTAAAGAAAAATATAAACAAAATTGGTGAATCGCCTAGTGGATTAAATATATATAGTTTCGAATTTAAAAATTCAAAACATGGAGAAGGATTGTTCCAAGGTGTAATATCTGACGAGGTACCACAAAAAGCGGTTGGAACAAGAGATGGTTATGACACGGTGAACTACAACATGTTAGACGTAGAATTTAAACAAATATAGATATGGCACAAGGAGGAATAGATTTAAACCCAGGAGCAGATCCAACGTTAGTAAACGCGGCTTATGCAGCAGCTATGGCTAATGTACCTAAAGATCTTAGTAAAACATTTGAGGCGTTAGCTACAAACTACGCAGATACAATGAAAATAGTTGGTGCTAATTGGGCCGAGGTTGCTAAAGAAGCTGGTGGTTGGGCAAATGAAGCTGGTAAAAATTTTATAGCAGGTCAAAAGTTGTTGAATAAAGGATTAGTAATTGAAAACGCAAATGGAGTTAAGTTTTTATATAACGCATTAAAGAACAATAGAAAGGAAATGCGCCAAACTTGGTTTGGAAGTGGTAATCCATGGAGTCCAGAAAATGCTGAAAAAAGATTATTACTTCAACAAACCCAAGAAAAACTTACGGCTCAGATAGAATTATTAGACACCGGTTGGGATGGTATTGCTGGTCAAATAGCATCAGGAGAAATTGATGAAACGGCTACTGGGAAAAATTGGAGAATAGTAAATGCTATTGGGGCGTATAAATCATCTAGTGGGAAAACTAAAGATGGTGAGTATGTAGTTCCTGATCACGATGAGAATGGTGATCTTATACTTACCTTATATAAAAATGGAGAACCTGTTCCAGATGAATATGGAAGAAACATAACAACTACGTCAACTGAGATGGAAAATTTAGTAGTTCTAAATAATGAAAATAGAGATACTAATATTAATACTCATTATACTAATGTGGAGAATAGTGCTAAAAATTCAAATAGTAGAGCTAACGTTGATCATTTTCTTCCACAATTTAGAAGTAAAATGGAAAAAGAAGTAAAGGGCAAAAATAATTTACTGGGGGCTATAAATACAAAAAATTATATTTTCACTGAGACTTTTGTAGAGGATTACACTAATCCAGGAGGTAGTGTTGCTTCAGCTGAGGTATTTGGTATGCTGAACAAAATAAAAAAAGTTGCAGATGATGGTAGTATATTAGACATTGATCCAATGGCTGATGGCGACCCTGAATTAACCGAAGGAGATTTTACTGGTACTAATGGCGCAGAAAATTATGAAAAAATAGTTAATGCATTAACAGACCAAACTAATAAGTTTTTTGATGAAGGCGTTACTAGAGAAGCTTATTTAGATTGGGCGGAAGAAGGAGCAAGAAAAGCTTGGAAATTTGGAGAAAGCCAAAGATCTGGTGGCTCCACAGAAACAACAACAACTACAACTACAACAGATAATCTTGGAATAACTGGCACAATACAAGGTGTTAAACCAGGTACATGGATAGAACCAGGAACGGCTAGACAGTTAAAAAGACAGATTTTAGATGGAGATAACTTTACATGGGGCGATAAAGCATTTGATTATATTGATGGGGCTTGGCATATAGATGGTGAAAAAGCAGGTGATGGTACAGCTGACGATATAGTTTACCACATAACTAATAATGAAGCTTTCCAAGGATTAACAACTGAGAGAAAAATAATGTTAGATGAAGAAGGTGAAGTTATTAAGGAGAAAGAAGTTGCAACAGATACTCAGAGTACTATAAATAAAAGTTTTGATGTTAACATGATGAAAATGGATGATAATGCTGTTGCTGCGAAGCTACAAGGACTAATGCCAACAGCGTTTCAAGAAGGTAATCTTAAAGGCTATAGTTTTAAGTCACGATTACACGATTTTGGATTATATGAATCCACACTCCACGAACAAGTTGCACTCTATACTGATGATAATAAAATAGTGAGGTATCCAGAAGGACATCCAAAAGCTGGTAAAAAAGTATTAATAAAAACTGGTGGAAGTTTAGAAAGACGAAAAAAAGCTCTTAAAACCATTGATGATATATTAAATACATTTGGATATACAAAATACTTTGAAAGTGAAGGTGCGGGTGGAGTCGGTAGCACATATAACAAACCCCAAGGCACATAAAAATATAATAATATGAATGAAGAAGCGTTACGCGACGCGTATCAACATTTTACTAGTACTGGTTATAACGGAACAATACAAGATTTTTATAACTTAATTAATTCTAATCCGCAGGCTTTAGAGGATTCTTATAGTAATTTTGTTAGTACTGGTTATAATGGAAGTAAACAAGACTTTTCTAGTTTATTAGGCGTGGGAAAGCAAGTAGGCTCGACGGTAGACCCGACGGTGAGCCAAGACGTTATGGGGTCACAATTGGCCGCTGGTTCTTTGGTGCAACGAGAACTCCCCCAAGTTGATGTAACTGATTCTAAAGAAGACGACACTTGGGTTGAAAGAACTTTTGGGAAATGGTTTGGTACAGATTTCTTCGGTGATCTATGGAGAGCTGGAGAACAAGGCATAGCTCAAGGAGCAACTGTTGATGAAGCTTTTGATATTTATAAAAAAGGTAAGGATATATCTGATGAAGATTTACAAAACTTCATTAATATAAATAAACAACTAGAAAAACAAGGCATGTCTGACGAGATGCAAGAGTATGAAAGAATAAAAAACGAAGCTGGAGGAGGTGTTTGGGGTTTTATGAAGGGAATGATTATGACAAGAGGTCAAGTTATACCACAAGTTATAGTTAGTTCCGCAGCTGCTATGGCTTCTACGTTTATTGATTCAGACGAAGCAAGGTTGAGAACCGCGGGAATATCTGCAAGTGCTGCTATTGGTGGAAGTTTCGTTCCTGTAGTTGGTACCGCAACAGGTGCTATTGGTGGTGCTGTAGCTGGTTTAGTGGGTTCTATGGAAACCGGCTTAACGCTTACTGAATTGTTAAAAGAAAAATTAGATGGAAAAGAATTTAACAAAGAAAACGTTAGAGCTATATTAGAGGACGAAGAAATGTTTAACGATATAAAAAGAAAAGCTTTAGCTAGGGGCGCTACAATCGGAGCCATAGAAGGATTAACAGTTGGTTTAGCAAGAGGTGTTGGTTCTAAATTATTTAAAGCTGGAGCTGGTAAGGGTAAAATAGCTAGACAAGTAACTGGTATTGAAATGGCTGGTGGTTCTGTAGGTGAAGCATTAGGACAGGTTGCTGCTGGTCAAGAATTTGATATTGCCGAAGTTTTAATGGAAGGTGTTGCTGAGGCTAAGGGTGTTGTTAACGTCGCTGATATTTTAACTAAAAAAGAATATAAAGTAAACGGGGAAGAAAGAACTAGAAAAGAAGTATTAGACATTATTAACGATCCAAAAGCTACAGCTGAAGAATTAGCTAGTATTAATATTGAAGTACTTGGCGATACTAATCTTGACCGAATAGTTAAACAAAAACAACGTGAAGCTGTTTTCGAAACTCAAATAGACGAAAGAGTTGATGTAAATGATAGAAAAAAATTAGTTGAACTAGAGATTAAAAGAGAAAAAGCTGAAGCTGATACTAAAAAGAAAGGTATTTTTGCTGTTGCTGATGCTGATGCTACTTTAACGAATATAGAAATTGAGATTGCTGAGATTATTGGTAGATATGAAGGGGTTAGTCTTACTGATGCAGAAGTTCAAGCTAGAAAGAAAGCAGCTGGAGAAGTTGCAGAAGTTGTTGCTGAGAGAGATTTCCAAGCTAAGATGGAATTTGCCAAAAAACATAGTGGACTTTATGGATTAACCGTAGATGATACTTTAACTAAAGAGCAGATAGAAGCAGAATTTGGTAAAGAAGCCACTGAATCATTAGGTTTTATCACCGGAAACCGAATAATAATTAACAAAGACGTAGCTAAAACAAAGGTATATGGTGATAACGTTGGTAACCATGAGCTTTTACACGGTATAATAAAAGCTAGTGGACAAACAATAAAACAAAGTACAATAGATAGTTTTTTAAATATTATAGGTAAAGAAAACGCAGCCGTAATTCAAAAAAGAATAAATGATAATTATACGCCAGAGTACATGGCTGAAAATCTAGATGAATATTTTACTGCCTTTTCTGATGCTATTGCTAACGATGAAATTACTTTTAATGATAGCGTTTTTACAAAAATAGCAGATACTATTAGAAGAATGTTTGCAGATATAGGTTTAGCTAATGTTAACTTTGAAAGCGGACGAGGGGCTTATAACTTTTTAAAAGACTATAATAAAAGTATACACAAGGGCGCTTTAAGTAGAGGTGTAGCAAGAGCAACTAAAGGAAAAGTCAGTATTGAAGGAAAAAAACTATCTAAAGCTGCTGATATAATTCTTGGTAGTGCTGAGCAACTTGATTCTTCAACTGGAGGGGGAAAAATAATTCAATCTAAACAAGCATCTGACGATGTTCAACGTATATACAAAGAGCGAGGTGAAGCTGGTGCTTTTGACATTATAGAAAAATTTAAACCTATAACTAGTAGAATAGCTGAGAGACGTAGAGGTGCACCTAATTTTGATAAAGAACTCTTAATGAGTGAAATTGAAATAGGTGAAAGAGGTATATTAGATTTAATTAGAGAATACAAACCAGAATCCGGAGTACCATTAGCTGCTTATATAAATAAGTTTTTGCCAGCAAGAGCTATTGAAGCGTCTAGAAGAGTATTAGGTGAAGAATTTACAGAGGATATATCTGGAAGAGTAGATATAGTCGCAGAAGAAGTTGAAGTAGAAGTTAAAGCAAAACCTAAGAAAAAGAAAATTGTATTATCTGATAGATTAGGTGTTAAAAGTAAGGTTAACAAAGCTATAACTAAAGTATTACCAGGATTAAATATTGAGAGTTTAAGTTTTAAAACTTTAAAAAATCAATTACCTGAAGTTATTGGAGAACTATTTGGTATATCACCTAAAAAAATTATTAGTGGAGCTAATATAACTAAAAAGGAATTACAATCCGCACAAATGTTTATTAGTAAAAATGCAGATGTATTGTTAGCGATGCTACCAGAAGGAGCTACAACAGGTGGTACTGCCACAGGTGTTCCTAATACTTTGTTAAAGGCGTTTTATACTAAAACTGATAGAGCTAAAATGGCTGAAACTGGTGCAAAAGCTGGGTTAGCTATTCAAGTTAAAAATCCTAATATAAAGAAATCAGATTTCTTAGAAGTATTTGGAATTGTAGATGGCAAACCAGTTCGTACAGATAGAAACACATCAGCTAGAGTGTTAGCATTAGCTAATCAAACTGGTAAGATGATGACTAATCAGGCTGTTAGAGAACAATTACTAAAACAAGGAACGCCAGAACAAACCGTACAGCGTATAGTAGATGGTAAATCCGAGATTATGTTTAGTAAATCTGATAGAAAATCTATAAAATTTTCTGAAAGTGACATAAAAAAAGCTTTAGCAGATCCTAAGAAAACGCGTAGCGTTATAAGTAAAGAAAGGCGCTATTACCAAAAATTATTTGATAAATTAGATTTAGATTTAAAAGCTATAAATTGGACTAATCCAAAAGACGTAGAGGAGTATAAACAATTTGTATTAGATGTATTACTACCTATGTTTCCTTATGAATTTTTTACACTACCTAATACTGGTACTTTTTACGGTGTTGCAGGTTCTAAAGATTATCAAATGTTTAGAACGAAAGCTGAATTTGTTGAGTTTTTAGACGGTAATATACAAAGATTTGCTGAAAAAAATAATATAACTTTTGAAGCCGCTAAATCCCAATTATTCAATATTGGACTTAAAGATAAAAATGATAATCTTATTATAAAACCGTTAACGGAACAAGAGATTCAACACATTCTTAATAGTGTTAAGCGAGTGCAATATGGTAGTTCTAAAGAAAAAAGTGTTATACAAAAGTTAACTGACAAAGAGTTTAAAGAAAGTGGGAAGAAAGGTACAAAAATTATATGGAATATAATTGAAAAAGTAATGCAAGCAGACAAAAGAACAATTAGAGGGTTTGCTGCGATGATGCAATCTTCTAGTTCTAATATGGGTCATTTTATGAGAGCTAGCGCTGTTCTTGAGGGTAGAAACCTACTTAATAGTCTAAACAGAGAAGAGCACATTAATCCAATAACTGGCGTTACTAAGTGGAATATGCTACATGCTATTCTTGGCCACTTAATTGACGGTGGTATATATGATAGGGCTATGAAGCACCATGAGCAAGTATCCTTACCTATATTTATGGACGATAGGATGAAAGGTGTAGATGAGAATGGTGAGACTTATGATTACAGTGAATTTCCACCTAAAGATGTTATATTGGCTGTATTAGAAGGTGAGGTTCACCCACATATTAGATACTATAATCCAAATGTAAATAATAATTTTAGTGCTGATCCAAATAAAACGACTAGAAAGGACAAACGTATAATATCAGCTAAAGATGTTACTAATGGGGAACATTTAATACCTGGAGTAAATCCTAATATATTAGTTACAGCAGATGGAAAAACACACGCTCAAGTTTATAAGGTTGATGTACCTGCAAAATATTTAAATGTATCTCCTAAAGATACTGAGGCTTTTGCAAGAAAAATACAAATTATACAAGCTCAACAAGATTTAATAAATAGAATCTTGATGGAGAAAATTACTGGTATAAAAATTACTCCTACACAAATTAAAAACACATTAGATGGTGTTATTAATGCTCCAATAAAAGCACAGGTTAAGGAAACTAACACTGTTGACGAAGCTATTCGACATTCTAGGTCATCTAAAAATTCTGTAAAAGGAATGAGTGCTTGGGATTTGGATGATACACTAGCTAGAACTAAATCTGGAGTTAGAGCTAGAATACCTAATCCAGATGGAACACCAAGACCAAGAAAAAAAGTTATATTTTTAGCTGGTGGGGCTGGGAGTGGTAAATCAAATGTAGTTAAACAATTGGGCCTAGAAGACCAAGGGTTTAAAATTGTTAATTCTGACATATCACTTGAGTGGTTAAAGAAAAATCACGGCCTACCTACTGACATGAAGGATCTAACATCGGAGCAGCTATCTAAATTAGGTAAACTACAATGGGAAGCTAGAAAAATCGCTGCTCGTAAGCAAATGAAATACCAGGGTGAAGGTAACGGTATAGTTGTTGACGGTACTGGTGGTTCTATAAATGTAATGAAGAAACAAGTTCAAGAATTTAAAGACAAAGGTTACGACGTTCAAATGCTGTTTGTTGAAACCTCTTTAGAAACTGCTTTAGAGAGAAATCGTACTAGAAAAGAAAGGACTTTAAAAGAAGTTATAGTAAGAAAAAACCACGAAGCAGTACAAGGTAATAAAGAAGGATTTAAAGAATTATTTGGTGATAATTTTGCAGAAGTTAAAACAGATAATTTAAAACAAAATGATCCAATGCCTAGTAAGTTAGTTGCTAAAATGGATAAGTTTACTAGGTCTTACGAAAACCGTAGACTCACAGCAGAAGAGTTTGCTACTGAAGGTTCTGATATATTAGAACAAGGAGGAGAATTTGATTTCGCAGAATTTGATCAAATAATAGAAGGAGAAAAAGGACCTCTATTTGGTAAAGCTATGGATAGGGCTAAAAAATATGGATTAAAAGATCAATTCATTATTACAGCTAGACCGCACGCGGCTAAATTACCTATATTTGAATTTTTAAAATCACAGGGTTTAAATATACCTTTAGAAAATATTATTACATTAGAAAACTCTACAGCTGAAGCTAAAGCGGTGTGGATGGCTGAAAAAGTTGGAGAAGGATATAACGACATATATTTTGCAGATGATGCGTTACAAAACGTACAAGCTGTAGATAATATGTTAGAACAGTTTGACGTTAAAAGGAGTGTTCAACAAGCTAAACGTCATCCTGGTGATGATATAAAAATGAGTAAGAGCGAGACAATAAAGTCTGAAGTTGGAGATGTTAATAATTTAACTTCTTCTAATAACTATAGTAATATTAAGTTTTCTAAAGCTCATAGAACTGAATACGAGAAAACAATAGCAAAACATCGTCCTGATTTAGTTAAAGATAAATTGGTATCTGAAACTGTAGATAATATGTTTACTTTTATAGATGGTTTAGATATTCCTAATCATAAAAAGAGGAAGTATGAGAGAGTAACAACTAAGTGGTTAGCAACAAGTAATATAAAACTAGGTGAGGACACTTATAAAATAGAACAAGCAGTAGAATTAGCTGAGAAACATAAAGAGGACATATTCTCCTATAGAAATCCTAATGAGATTATAGAAAAATATGCTAGTAAAACTAAAGCAAAACCTATTAATCCTAAAAACGTAAAACAATTTGACGAAGGTAGAGTTCTCAACAAGAAACACGGTCTTGTGGTTTATGAAGTTGAAGATACTAAAGCAGGAATGCAGGCTGTTAGAAATGTTATAAATACTCATTGGGGTGAAAATTCTAATCCTTGGTGTTTAACACAAGCTAAAAATGGTAAACTTACAGACGATGCTTGGACAAATTGGAGGGTTTATGAAAAAAGTAGGAAATATGTAATATTCCAAGACGGTAAATTATCATCTTTTTACGCGGATAATCAGTATTGGGATAGAATGGATAGTGCTACAGATGCTCCTGTTGTACAAATTAAAGAAGGTAATGTTACTAAGAAAGTACAATTAGTATCAGGAAAAGAAGTAGTTATGGAAACTAAAACAGTTAGTAAAGATAAGAAAACTGTTACAACAGAGATTCTAGCAGAAACAGATGCTTATCTAGCTGGAACTAAAATAGTAGAAAATAGAGTTAATGGTATAACTGTTAAATCTACTATATTTCGTAAAGATGGAAGTGTTCAAGAAATAACAAACTTTAATAAATCCGGCAAAGCAACTGACAATATTTCTATTAGTCCAGAAGGTATGACATCAGCAATTAATCGTTACGGTCAACCTTTTGGAGACATGAGTGTAAATGATATTGTGATGAGAAAA
>Ga0114906_1000882_pt1 | contig 16218 bp, 33 predicted proteins | sample MalvirDeepMed_M9_FD_89687 | JGI IMG/M metagenome (GOLD analysis project Ga0114906, IMG submission 89687) | Marine viral communities from the Global Malaspina Expedition - Malaspina viral metaG DeepMed_M9 | ecosystem: Environmental > Aquatic > Marine > Oceanic | place: Mediterranean Sea...
GCAACTCACCGAGATCGCCGCCGAGATCGATGAAGAGCAGCGCGAGGCCAGGCAGCAGATCACGGAGGTCAAGACCATCCTGATTCGGTTGGTAGATCGGACCAGGTTGCTTGGCGAGGAATTGAACGCACACGACCAAGTCGCACGGGCTGTGTGGGGGCTGAACGATCGGGTCGAGAGACCTCGCACCCAGTCAGAAATTCGAGACGACCTGCTTGAGAGGCTGCGGCACGTACCAGAGAAGAATGGAGGAGACTGATGGAGAAATATCTCCGACAGTGGATCCCAGGCGCAATGTTTATTGCTCTGCTTTTTCCCCATTCTGTCCAGGCGGAGGAGGGGGTCGAGTATCAGTTTTGTGCCCCGTCGAGCCACGTCCAGCGGAAGCTCCACACCCTGGGGGAGGCGGTGAAGGGTCGAGGCATCGCACCAGGCGGGGCTCTGCTCGAGGTCTGGCAGACAGTTGACGGGCAGGATGGGTCGATCACGATCACGACGCCGTCTAGGGTGACGTGTATGCTCGCGGTTTTCAAAAACTGGGAGTGGGTGATCTGGCATTTGCCGACACCAGGAAAGGACAGTTAAATGCCGAGCTTCGGAGACACAAGCAGGGCGCGTCTTGAGACATGCCACCCGTCTTTGCAGGCGGTGATGAATGAGGTGATCAGGCACTTCGACTATTCCATCGTCTGCGGGCATAGGGGAGAGGCCGAGCAGATGAAGGCGTTTGATGGGGGTTTGAGCAAGGCGAGATGGCTGCAAAGTCCACACAACTTCACTCCGTCTTTTGCAGTCGATGCCGTGCCGCATCCGATCGACTGGAAGGACACCGAGCGCATGGCGTATGGCGCTGGCTTCATCGTCATGGTCGGGATCTCGAAAGGAATTTCGTTGACATGGGGGCGAGATTGGGACGGAGATACGGACCTGAAGGATCAGAAATTTAACGACTATCCTCACTTTGAACTCAAGCACTGGCGTGAGATGACATAGGAGAGAAATATGGAAGCCTTTCTATCGATCTTCGATCAGTTACCCGGCTGGCTCACGGCTATCACGGCGGTAGTGACGGCGGCGACAGCTATCACAGCGCTGACGCCTACCAAGCGAGATGATGCGATCATCGGCGGCGTACTGCGCGTGCTGAATATCCTGGCTGGAAATTTTGGAAAGAATAAAAACGCCGACGACAAAGACGAATGAACCCGCTGGTCAGCCTGGTCGGGGGCATTCTGAAATGGGCGCTCGAAAAAGTGGTGCTTATCGGAGTGGGGTATCGAAAGGCGACTGCTGATCAGGATCGGGCCTCACTCAAGGCCGCGCAGGAGACAAAGGATGATCGTGAGATGTACAGCGCTCTGTCTGGTGATGATCTGGATGACGAGTTGCGCGACACCTTCAAGTGATGCTTGTGCGGCTCTATCGAAGCTGATCCCTGACGGAGGTTGGGAGCAGCGCCTGACCGATCGGGAGAAGAGATGGATCGCCGTTCATAATTCCTACATCGGGCGTAACTGTTAGCAGCGTCGTGCTAAATTTAAGCGGAGAATGACCAAACCTCCCGCCGCGGATCTGGACGACAGCACCCGCTTTGCGATGCCGATCCGCAACCTGATCAGTATTGTTTCGGCGGTGGCCGTCGGCGTCTGGGCGTGGTTTGGGGTCCAGGAGAGACTGAACAGGGTAGAGACCCAGCAGATTCTGACCAAGTCTGACTTGGAGAAAAATACCGAATTCCGAATTAAATGGCCCAGAGGGGAGCTAGGCTCTCTCCCTGCCGACAGCGAGCAGTTTATGCTCATCGAGCATTTGTCCCGGACGTTTGAGAAGCTCTCAACAAATTTGGAAGAAGGGCGAGCGCCGTTTGATCAGCAGCAGGCACTGATATTGAAATTCTACGAGAAGCGTATCGCCGCGCTGGAGCGGAAATTAGAAGAAGTCAAGGACCAAATTTCCGACATTAAAGCGAACGGGAAATAACATGGCGGAGACGCTCTTCATTCTGATCCTCTATTTGCGCGGCGTCCCGCTCGAATTCATGGGACACCACGATATCCAAGGGCAGTGGAGGGAGATGGGGATGACGGGCTGCCTGTCCATGAAAAGAACGCTGAAGCGCAACGGCTGGCGCGATTCGGACTCCGTGGACACGCGGTATTCCTGCGAGCGGCGTAAGGTGCTGGTTGAGACAGACGGGCAGGGCAGGGCGAGGGTCGTAAGAATTGTCGAGTGATCACTCCATTCTTTCAATGACGATCTCAGCTCTCGGGTTTTTCCGGTCGACTGCATGAATTAGATGGATCTCCTTGATCTGCCGGTCATTCGCGTAGGTCTTGCCCTGCAATGCATCCAGAAGCACCGAGGCGTCCAGATCAGGCCTCAGAGAGGCGTAGAAGAGCGTTGCGCTGAATTTGAGGTTGCCCTCCAGCATTAACTGCGGAGCCTGCTGGTGGACGTCTGAGGCGTATTTAAGAGCTTTCGCGCCCTTGATCGGGCGGACATGGTTGCCGGACCTAACCAGCCGGCGCGAGTTTGACTTGGAAGCAGGCTCGCCAAGGATGGTGAAGGAGTGTGTCATTGCTCCGTCACCATCTGTATCCGCTCGCCGATCCAACGGACAACCGGCACCGCCATTGCGTTGCCCAGCGCCTTGTATCTGGGTCCGTCCTTCGACATGCCGTTGCGGTAGGGAATGAGGGTGTAATCATCGGGAAAGCCTTGGAGTCTCTCGCATTCCCGCGGGGTCAGACGCCGGACGACCATGTCCTGACGGATGCCTTGTTGAATATTGCTGGAGTCGTTGGGCACCTGCGCGTTGAGCGTGGGGTAGTAATTGCGCTCCCAACCAGCAGCGTTGGATTGGTCGGATGCCGTGAAGGCGACCGCCGGATACCCCTGTCCCGGCTTGCCGCCGCCTTCGTTCAGGCTCGATACCGTGTCCATCTCGCGCACTTCGCCGCGTTGGTTTTCAGCGATGGCGACCGCCACCTGTCCACCAGCGTTGGCGTTTCCGTCCACTTCAGACATGCCTCTGAGTGTCGGGCTGATACCGCCTGCATCATGGCCGTCATCCTTTCCGCTGAAGGCGATCACGTTCCGCAGCCGAAAGTTCGTACCCTCATGCGTGTAGGTCCGCTGTTCGTGGGCGGTGATCGGGTCTGCGACTTCTGGAATGAGCGGCGCACCATCACCATCACCATCACCATCACTGGACGCCCCCTTGTAGTCGCGTGACTTTAATGCCGGAGACACCTCCGGGATAAACGCGCCGGAATTGTCTAAGTCGGTGGTGCGGAAGCCGCCGCTTTGAGAGCTTCCCTCAAGCGTCGAGGCAATTCCTTCCCCCGCTTCTCGGCGCGGCGCAGGATCCCCCGACAAGCTGTGACGCTCAAATAGTACCGCCGCGGCACGTCGCCAGTCTCCAAGATATCCGACAACAAACACACGTCGGCGGCGCTGGGGTACTCCAAAGTACTGAGCGTCAAGGATTCGGTAGGCCCACCCATACCCGAGTTCCGCCATGCCTCCGAGAATGGAGCCAAAGTCCCGTCCTTCATTTGACGACAGGACGCCGGGGACGTTCTCCCAAACCAGCCACTTGGGGCGCAATCTCTGAGCCAATCTAAGATACTCGAGGGCCAGGTTGCCGCGGTCGTCATCCATTCCGCCTCTGAGCCCCGCGACTGAGAAGGATTGGCAGGGCGTTCCTCCGACAAGAAGGTCAATTGGTTCATAATCGCCGTCCTGGATAGTGGTGAAATCACCGTGAAGTGCCACATCTGGCCAATGATGCTGCAGCGCAGCGCGAGGGAATTTATCGATCTCGGACATGAATGATGCTCGCCAGCCCAGGCCGTGCCAAGCCAATTCAGGCGCACCGACCCCAGAACAGACGGAGCCGTAGATCATTCAACAATTTCCAACCGCATCGGCTGCTCTGCCTCGACGAACCCGGCATACAAGTCCGGTCGCCCCATGCGATCAGCATCACGAGCAGTCGTCGCCGCGAAGCGGAGCATCGCCCTGGCGGCCGCAGATGTGCTCTTCATCCCATGCTCACGGCGGAACCGCTCGATCTCTGAGCGGACTCCCATTGGTAGATACAAGAAGACCTTGTTCGCCGTCGAGGGCTGTTTGCTGGCATCTGTCATCAAGCTACTCCATCCATCTTTGATTATTGCCCACAATATAATTGGTGTACCCGCCTTGACAACCAACGCAATATGCCCATATATAAGGGGACAGGCCAATGACGGCCACCAAGAAAGGGAAGAGAAATGATCGATGTGTTGGAAATTATGAACCGCTGCCATGTTTTACGGCATTGGGGCGACGACGCAATTCTCTGTGACTTTGAATCGCTGAACGAAACGCAGTTGGTTGAAGATTACGGGTGGACGTTGGAAATTGATTCCAAGGAGTTTGAGGAATCTGAATTTTACCAAGCATTGAAGGGAGAAGAGAAATGATCACGGCCACAAATTACGACCGTGGCTCTCGCACCCAGAATTTCCTGATCAGCGGCGACACACGCCACGAGGTTGAGGAAGAGGGCGAGCGGTTTATCAAGGCCCGTGGCTTTGGCTACAGCCCCAGAGTGAATTTGCCCATCAAGAAGGGCGACCAGTGGACAGCACGCGCATCGTGCTGGACTTCTTGTTAACTATAGAGAAGGGAAGACGACCATGAAAACGATCAAAATTGGCGGCAAGAAATTGCACGTCAGCGCTCCACAGGAGCGCAGTTTGCGCCTCCTCCGCAGTCGCGGATTCGTGACCCAGCGATCAGAATTCTGGGAGGGATCACGACGCCATTTGACGTTTGCGTTGGAGATAGAGTCCAAATTCGGCGTTGAAGAATTGTCTCGCTTCTCAAACAACCCCCAGCGCGTCAGGAAATGGTTTGCCAAAAACCCCCGATGTCGCTCGGCTATCACCGGCAACCCTCGGCGGATCAACGCGATCCTTCGCCAGCTTGATGGGGAGGGCGCGTGATGTCACGCGAGACAGCCAGCATCTCTCTGCATGAGGTGTTTAAAATTGAAATGGGCAGCATGCGCGACCGTCAGGGTAGCAGGTGGCAGAATATAGGAATTCATCAGCGGATCGACGGGCGTGACACTCTCGTCGAGATCACGATGTTTCTGCCGGACGGCGTGTCCGTGCTGGACGTCAAAATGGTCGACGATATCAACGAAGGAGATGACTGATGATCAACCCCATCGCCATCGATGAGGAGGAGGCTATTGATCTGTATAGCTGCCTCACTCCGCAGGAAAAACGGGTTGCCGCAATGGTGGCTGGCGGATTCCAGGCACCGGCAATTGCTGGCTTTCTCGGCCTGTCCGAGAGCACTATCCGAAAGCACCGCGACAACGCAGTGAAGAGGCTGGGCGTTAGAAATTCATACGCACTGGCGGCTCTCTGCTGCGTGGCTCTCAGGGCGGTGAAGACATGACACCCGCAGAGGGAGCGCGGGCTGAAGTCGTCGGCACACTGCTGTCGAAGTTAAGGCTTGCTGCTGTCACTCGCGGCCTCACGGCAGACGAGTGTCAAATTCTATTCACCGAGGCGGCGGACAAGATCCGGGCGTCTCACAAACTGGAGAAGGGGAGCTATGATGCCAACGATCTCACCTGAATTGAAGACCATTTTGGAAAAATACGGGGAGACGTCGGACGCCGTATGGGACTGCCACGGGACGTGGATCTGTAGGCATGCCCCGCTGGAGCGGATCGCCCGCAAAGCGAAGATCACATTCGACCCACCTCAGGTCATTCAGGCCGATGGTCTCAATGCCTGCGCGGCGATGGTCGTGTTTGGACATCTGGGAGAGATCAGCGAGTGGTCCATAGGCGAGGCGGCGCCCGCCAACAACAGGAATTCATACCCGTTTGCGATGGCTGAGAAGCGGGCAAAGGACCGTGTCATTCTGAAATTGATCGGGTTGCATGGCATGGTTTATTCCGAGATCGAAGCGGACGACTTCCGCCCGGAGCCGACGTCAAAGAGTGGCGAGAAGTTTGGCGGTCCATTGACCGTGACAGAGTTGAAAAGGCGCACCCGCCAACTCAGCGGTGAGATCGCTGACTGCCTGACCACCGAAGATCTCGACCTCATTGAAGCCGGATACGAAGCCGAGATCGAGCAGCTCCAGAGAGACCTGCCGGACTGGTTTTTCGGCAGTGTCGATCATCCCCGCGGGTTGCAGGTTACGCTGGAAGAAGCCCGCGACCGAGTTTCACAAGGAGATATCATCTAATGCAGTACGACAACACCAACACGGGCGTCCTCTTCGTCAATGAAGAGAAGTCCGGCAAGCGCCCCGACTACACGGGCAAAATTAATGTCGATGGCCGTGAGTTGGAATTGGCTGGATGGAAGCGGCAGAAAAAGTCTGACGGGAAGACCTTTCTTTCCCTGAAGGTGCAGGAGCCGTATCAGAAAAAGTCCAGCGAGGAATATCAAGACGCCGCGCAACCATCCCGCCCACATTCGGTGAATTCACCGCCCAGTCAGTCGTCTGAAATAGACGACGAGAGCCCATTCTAAGTGGCTCTCCGTCGCCGCAAGGCTCAGAAGATGAAGGTGCGGAAGCGGCCACAGGTCAGGTGCCCTCCGCACCTCGCCTGGGTCAGAGGCTTTGACTGTTGCGTGAAAAATTCCGACTGCAACGGCAACACCGAAGCAGCCCACGTTAGAGGTGGGACGGACGGAGGCACAGGGGTCAAGCCGTCTGACCACTGGACGATCCCGCTCTGCTCCTTTCATCACGGGCACCAGCACACGGTTGGTGAGGCGCGGTTTGAGGCACATCACAAGATCAGCATGCGAGAGATCGCAAAACGCCTGGCGAGAAAGTCGCCGCACAGGGGAAAATGGGAATGACAAAACTCATCGTCAGGGACGAGGACATCCGGCAGCGAGCGCTCGACTTCATTGCCGGCCTCGATCTCGACAAGCCGTGGGAATTGACGGTCAAGCCTTACGTCAAGAAGCGGAGCTTGGAGCAGAATAACCTCTACCACCAGTGGGTAGGTGCCATCGCAGGTGAGACAGGTCACTCACACGACGAAGTCCACGAATGGCTGAAGGCCGAATACCTTGCGCCGCGCATGGTCGAGATCAACGGAAAGACACAGCAGTGGCGACCGACCACAACCAAGCTGACGACCAAGGAAATGTCGGAATTCATGGATCAGGTCTATGTTTTTGGGACAAGCCAACTGGGCCTCATGCTGCCCGTATTGGAGGATCGATATGAAAACTGAATTGCGTAAAATTCTCAACAGGTGGCGGCTTTTCACCTTCCGACCAGGCATGAAAAACTTCGCCATGCAGTTGTTTGCATCCACCGTGAAGTCCCATACCAAATGGTAGCCGACAGGGGCGGGCTTTCGGGATACCTCCCGGTCCGCCCTGTTTATTGAGAAGGAAATTATGCCGACTGAAATTAGCACAACGCACGGCCACGATGTTGCCGTACACAAGCCGCAGGAAGCTGAGAGCAATGACGCCAAGGCTGACGCTGTCATTGAATACGCCAAGCGGGTCCGCGACTGGCCTGCCCTTGAGGCTGCCGTCGATCAGAAGATGGAAGACCAAGCCGAATTCATAAGGTGGTGGGGGGAAAATGTCCGCGAGAAGGGGCAGCGCGCAAATGTCTCTGACCCGCGACATTTCGTTGCAGATGCGGAGACACACACGGGCATTACCAAGCAACAGGTCTCCAAGTGGCGCAACCGACTCAAAGATCCTGAAAAATATCGGGCGATGCTTTATGGCAGCGCGTATTTCAAGGCGATGGCTGAAACGAATAACACGACCGCCACCAAATGGACCGGCGATCCTGAGTCATATACCCCGTCAGAATACATTGAAGCCGCGAGACGGGTGATGGGGGGGATCACACTTGATCCGGCCTCCAACGCTTTGGCGCAAGAAACTGTCATGGCTGACCGTTGGTATGGCGAAGATGCAGACGGCCTTTTGCAGCCCTGGCACGGCACTGTCTTTCTCAACCCACCCTATGCCTACCCGACTGTGGAGCATTTCATTGAGAAACTCTGTATCGAATTTCAAGACGGTGACGTTGCTGCTGTCATTCTCCTGACCAACAACAACACCGACACCCGCTGGTGGCATACGGCAGCAAAGACGGCAACGGCGGTCTGTTTTACTCAGGGGCGGATAAATTTCTACAAGGCTGACGGGAGCATTACGCAGCCTACCAACGGGCAGACATTCTTTTATTTTGGCCCCGATGCCGAAGCCTTCCGCAGCGAATTCTCCACCTTCGGCTTCATCATGCAGAAGATTAACGATGGCGATTAAATATCCTGACACATTCATGGATTCTCTGCCGGCCGGCTTCGACGGGGTGTTTGACTGGGATTTCCTGATTCCTGCTTTCGCGCCGACCAAAATTCAGCCGATGGACATTGACGGCATTATCGAGCGCAAGGGTAGATTCATCGTCTTTGAAACCAAGAACGGTGACACTCCCGTACCTCTTGGGCAGAAGATCACGCTGGAAGCCTTGGTCAAGACACGTCTCTTTGTGGTGATCATTCTGCGGGCGAAGACCCCTGACAAGATCAGGTTTTGGGAGGCGTGGTGGTGGGAGAAAGGCGCCATTCAAAAGGAAATATTTCACGGCAATTCCACGGCATTAGTCGCTTGGTGCAGACATTGGTTTGACTATGCTAACAGCCAAAGAGGCACTCAATGAAACCAACGATCCATGACATTCAGAAAGCCGTCTCCACCGTGTTTGGTGTGGAAATGAGAGACCTCAAGGGACCATCGCGTCACGCCTCGATATTCTGGCCTCGAGCGTCCGCAATGCGACTGGCCCGAGACCTGACGAGTCAGAGCTACCACCGGATCGGGCGTGCCTTCGGCGACAGGGATCACTCGTCGGTGATCAACGCTGTCAGGCGAGCAGCAGAGCGATCCCTGAATGATCCAGACTTCGCAGACCAGTTTTTGAGATCCAAGAACATCATCAAAAACAGACCAGCAGACGAGCGCATCCTGGCGGTCCAGATATCCGAGGTGATGGATGAAAACGAGAGGCTTTACAAGCAGGTGAACGCCCTGACTGCCCGCCTCGAAGAAATAGCTGGGATCGCGCAGGGAAGGTGATATGATGGCCCAAGCCGGGACAAGGTTTGATCACCCTGTCCTGCCACTACAGGACTCACCGGCTTTCTTTTCCTCGCCTTAGTGGAGGCACGATGGCACAATTCCCCTACCTACCGCTCTGGACTGACGCATATCTCGCGGACACGTCCCACCTCTCGACGATCGAGCACGGCGCGTATCTGCTGCTCTTGATGGCGATGTGGCGCAACAAGTCCACCCTCCCAAACGATGACAAACTGCTGGCCCGATATGCCCGTCTCAACGCCGGTCAATGGCGTCGGATCAAGCCGACAATTTTGGGGTTTTTCGACGTCACGGAGTCAGAGATATCGCAGGGCCGTTTAACCGATGAATACGAAGCTGTTAAACGGAAATCAATTGTCAACACTATCAGCGCCAATGCTAGGTGGTTGAAAGAAAAGGAAAAGGTTAATGCGGACGCATCTGTTTCGCAATGCGAACCGCATGCCATCCATAGCCAGAACCATAACCATAGCCAGAAGAAAGAGAGAGAGGTAGCAACCCTCTCCCTTCCAGCACGAGGCACTCGTCTTCAGGATAATTGGACATTGCCACCAGAATTCAGAGAATTTGCCTTCAAGGAGGGAATGAGACATGACGACATCGAAGCGGAGGCCCTTAACTTCAAAGACTACTGGGTTTCAGTCGTCGGCCAGCGCGGGATCAAACGCTCTTGGATCGCTACATGGAGAAACTGGATCAGACGCCGAGACAAGTTTAACGGTGCGGGATCCCAGCGACGGAATGGTTACTCACACGCAGACAAGACGTCCAACATGCTCGACGGGATCCGTATCGCGGCCCTTGAGCAAGCCCCGAGTGGAAGTGACGGATCAACCGATCAGCCGGCAGGAGTTGGCGACGGCGCTGGGTCAACTGGCGAAGCACGACAGATCACGGACGGACTGGAGTCCTGAACAGTGGGCGAGCCTCATGGTCGACTATCTGGATGACCTTGAGGGGTATCCACCACACCTGATCGACCTTGGGTTGCAGCATTGGCGCCGTCACGGGCATCCTTGGTTTCCAACGATCGCGGAGTTCCTGACGGCGATGGAAAATGGTACGAAAGAGTGGATGGGATATTGAAGGGGAGAAGAGAAATGAAGCCGCAGAAGGTAAAATGCAATATTTGCAGGTGTGTGTTGAATACGTTTGAGGTCAACCCGAAATGGGTTAGGGAAGTCAAGCTGTTCTGCTGCAAGCAGAAGGGCTGCGGGAAGAGATATGCAGTACGGAAGAAGTTGAAGATAGTACGAAGAGGTCAAAAGAGAGGAGCAAAAAAAGCTTACAATCATTTCACTGCTGTCGTCCTGCCACACCAGCGGGCAGACTGGGGAGTCGAGGCATGAGAAAAGCACAATACATGATCGCCAGAATACTTGGTTTTGCCGACGTGTTCTCTGCGCTCGAGGATGCCACCGCTGCTGTAAACGCCGCCGCTACCGCCCTGCGACAGGAGAAGAATGGCGCCCGGAAGGTTCTCCGTGAGGTAAGGGATGCGGCGGGTTGCATTGCAACTGAATCCACGAGAATCCGAGCCATAATAGATTACCGTCCGCCGTTTAAGATCATCGATAATGGTGTCAAACTTTGCAACGTCACCGATGTTAGCGGCAAAATTTATGCTGAAGGGATAACGCGCAAAACGGCCGAAGAGATCACCGGAGAAATCAACAGAGAGCGGGCATGGGAGTGGGAGGCATGAGCGACCTGTTTGACAGTCCCCTCGCCATGTCAGCGGTCATTGCTCATTTAGTCGAGCAGCACTGCGGGGGGTATGTAATGATCACCCAGGAGGAGTTGTCCGAAACCATCGCCAAGTACAACCTCTCAAGCAGGGTCGACCCATCTGAAGACGGCGACGTCAACAAGGACCGGATCCACATTATGCTGTCCAGTCTCACCAAGCCGAGGACGCCAAAGGAAGGAATGAATTAATCAAGTTGACATTTACACCAGCCTGATCGCACACTCCCGCCCTATCGACTTCACTTTGGAGTATCGATGGCACCACACCTCCCAGCGACCCAAACTCGGTCTCGCCAGTTCCCACACTGGCGGGGCCACTCTTTTTTGAAGATGCCGCAGTCTAAAGTAGACGGATGGTAGACCGGGCAGGAAATAAAACAGGCGGCCGGAAACGGGGTACGCCCAACCGCTCTCGGGCCGAGGTCCAGGATATTGCAAAGCGCCTCGGGATAGATCCGGTCGAATACATGCTGTCTGTGGTGGCAGACCCAACGACCGAGCCAGAGCGTCGAGATAGGATGGCCGCAGCGGTTGCTCCATACGTCAGACCTAAATTGCAGTCCATCGATCACGCCGGCAGCGTCGACCACGTTGTCACGCATGAAGAGCGCTTGAAGGAGTTGATGTGATACCGGACGCGGATCGCGAGATATTCACCAAGCTGCGCGATGACTTTCCGCACTTCGCCTCACGATGCTTGCGGATCAGAGCCAAGGAGGGCGGCATCCTCCCATTCGAGTTGAATACGATACAGCACACCGTCCATAACAAGCTGGAGCGGCAGCGCGAGGAGACCGGGCGGATACGCGCATTGATCCTGAAGGCAAGGCAGCCTGGTATAAGCACCTACGTCGAGGGCCGCTACTACTGGCGGGTGACGCACCGGGACGGAGTGCGGGCATTCATCCTGACGCACAAGCAAGAGGCAACCGACAACCTGTTTACGATGGTCGACCGCTTCCACGAGATGAATAACCCTGAGGTCAGACCGGCGACCGGCCGATCGAATGCCAAGGAATTGTCATTCCATAAACTGAATTCTGGTTACAAGGTCGGGACTGCGGGCGCTCGTGGCGTCGGTCGAAGCGACACCATTCAGTATTTCCACGGGTCCGAGGTGGCCTACTGGGAGAATGCTACGGAGCACGTCGACGGAGTGTTGCAGGCAGTCCCGGAGGAGGACGACACCGAGGTTATCCTCGAGTCGACGGCCAACGGTCTCGGTGGTCTGTTTTATCAGATGTGCAAGGCGGCGGAGCGCGGCGACAGCGACTACCAACTGATCTTCATCGCGTGGTTTATGCATGAAGCCTACAAGCGTGCGTTGCCGGCGGATGGCTGGGATGCACCTGAGGCGTTCCGAGAATATCAGGCGCTGCATGGTCTCACCGACGAGCAGACATACTGGGCATATGCCAAGAATCGGCAGTTCGCCCAGGCACTCAGTCAGGAGTCGGATGACATCTCGTGGAAGTTCCGGCAGGAATACCCGGCGACTGCGGAGGAGGCATTCCAGACCGGCGGAGACCAGACATTCATCCGATCGGATCTTGTCTACAAGGCTCGGAAGCTGGAGGTCTACGGGCAGGAAGACTTCCCGATAATTCTCGGCGTTGACCTGGCGCGTGGTGGATCCGACAAGACAAGGCTGCTCGATCGGCAGGGCAGGAAGTGTGGAGGCCACGTCGATATAGAGATCGACACGGACAATGAGATGGATATCGTCGGCTTGATCGGGAAGCAGATCGAGCGGGTCAACCCGGCGAAGGTGCTGATCGATGTCACAGGGATGGGCGGTGGCGTCCGAGATAGACTGCGTGAGACGCACGACCCTAACCTCATCGACGGCATTGAATTCGGCAGCAAGGCGCTTAACGACGAGACCTATGCCAACAAGCGAGCTGAGATGTGGGGAGACATGCGCGACTGGATCGCTGACCCGGCCGGCGTCGATATCCCTGATGATGACAGCTTGCACACCCAGCTCTGCGCTCCGATATGGGGACGGAGCGCCACTCGTTATGACAGTAATTCGCGCATCCTTCTCGAGCCGAAGGACCGCATCAAGGAGAGGCTTGGCTTTTCCCCCGATGGCGGGGACGCTTTGGCCTTGACATTCGCGATGCCGGTAACGCCACGGCGTTCACGCATCAGAGTCCCAACTGACGCAGAATTAGGAATAGTGTGAGATGGCAGAACTCGGATCAAAGGAAGCGACCGCGGCTCAGAAGGCCGAGGCCGAAAACCATGTGGCGATGTCCAAGGCGCACAAGGCTGCGTTGGCAGGCAACCCGCCGACCAGCGTGAAGATGAAGCGGATCCACGGTGCGGAGTTCCGCGATGAATATGTCTACAACGAGCAGAAGATAGACACCTACGATCAGGCGATCATGCGTCCGATCAACGTGGGAATGTGCAGTGAACTGGCCCATGCCCTGGGCGAGGCGGCGGCCAACGCGCCGCTGGTGATCTCGGTTGGCGGTAAGCGAATGATGATGGACGGATATATCTCTGTCGAACCCATCGATGGAAGCGTCGTCCTCAAGCTGGATCCGCCGAAGGTGAAGGCCGCCCCGAAGGAGAGCAAATAACATGGCGATGGGAATACTTGAACTCAAGGAATTCCGCCAGTTGCAGGCAATAGTCAAGCACCAGGGCGAGATCCTCGAGGAGGTGCTCCAAGCCAACTGGAGCGCTGATGTGTTGCAGAAAGTGCACGCGGATGTGGCGGACGCGCTGCTCGAGGACGCTGCTAACGTCGCCGAGGACAGTGGCGACGACCGGGCCATCCCCCATCACACCGGGTTCGGCCGCTGGGTCGTCCTCTATGATGGCGAGCAGGTGCCGATCGTTCCTGAAGATCAGGACGACTGGATCATGCAGGGATGCTGGTACACCAAGGAAGGCGCCGCGCAGAAGGCGGCGATGCTGAATGGCTAGGCGTCACTCTCCAGGCGAAGCTCTGACGACCGACGAAATTGAAGCCATCGTCGGCAACGAGATCCTGTCGTCGGTCGGCTACATAGATGGCTCGATCGCGCAGGAGCGGGCCAATGCGCTGAAGTACTACCGGCAGGAGCAGTATGGCAACGAGCAGAAAGGCCGCTCCAAGGTCGTGACGGGTGAGGTCATCGACACTGTCGAATGGATGATGCCGCAACTGATCCGCATCTTCATGGCAGCCGATACGGTGGTGTCGTTTCAGCCTGAGGGCCGAGAGGATGAGGAGAAGGCGAGGCACAAGACCGCGTGGTGCAACCACGTCTTCAAGCGAGACAACGATGGGTTCACTATCGCCTACGACTGGATCAAGGACGCGCTCCTCCAGAAGAATGGCCTGGTCAAGTGTTACTGGAAGGAAACCGAGGAGAAGTGGACGACCAAGCATTCAGGACTGACCGAAGAAGACGTAGCCTTCATGCTGGGCAGCGAGCCTGACGTCGAAGTCCTCGAGCAGCGTATATACGCTGACCCTGACGCTGCTACCGATCAGGTTAACGAGATGGGTATGCCGATGGCGCCGCCCGTCCTGGTCGACTGCTCCCTCGAGCACAAGCGTGACGTCAAGCGTGTCCACATCGAAGGCATACCACCTGAAGAGTTCCTGATCAGCCGCGAGAGCCGATCGATGGAACATGGCCGTATGAAGGGCCACCGGCGCCGCTACACGATCTCCGAGGCCCTCGAGTTCGGCTTCAAGGAGGAGCAGTTGCTGGCCCTCGCGGAGACGGGGTCATCCTTCGGGCTGTCAAATTCCGAGCACGTCGCACGCCGCAGCCAGGAATATGAATACCCGAGGACAGGCGCAGCGATCGACGAGAGCACCCGCGAGGTGACCCTGGTCGAGGCTTACATGGATCTCGATCTTGATGGGGACGGAAGGTCTCAACTGGTGCAGGTCTGGCTTGGCGGGAATTCGCATGAGCTGCTCGAATACGAGGACGAGACCGAGGGCACCGAGGGCTATGCATACGAGGTCTTCGGAGACCCGCTGCCGTTCATCGATATCACGCCGATCCGAATGCCGCACACCTTCTTCGGGCGCTCGATGTTCGATCTTGTCGGCGACCTTCAATTAATCCACTCGACAGTGCTGCGGCAGATCCTCGACAACTCGTACCAGATAAACAACGAGCGCACGGCCATATGGGAGGGCAAGGTCGACCTCGACGATATGCTGGTGAAGCGGCCGGGTGGAGTGGTCAGGACAAAGGGTCCGCCTGGAGAAGTCATATCAGGCATGCCGGTCCAGCCTATCGGTCAGATGCTGTTTCCGCTCCTCGAATATCTCGAGCAGCAGCGGGAGGGTCGGACAGGTGTCACGCGCAACGCGCAGGGCATGGATCCCGAATCTGTGACCAACGACACCGCGTATGGAATGATGAGGCTCATGGCTGCTGCGGCGCAGCGCATTGAACTCATCGCGAGGATGATGGCCGAGACTGGGTTCAAGAAGCTGTTTACCAACATCCTCAAACTGTCGATCGCTCATCAGGACAGGAAGCGAGAGGTCCGCCTCAGTGGCGAGTGGGTGGAAATGGACCCGCGGCACTGGCAGGTGACGTATGACATGGAGGCCGAGGTCGGTTTGGGGTACGACTCGAGCGAGCAGGAGCTTATCGCAGTCAACTCCGTCCTTGCTGACATGGAGAAGATCATCACCTTCCAGGGTGGCGCACAAGGCCCTATCCTGACGCTGAAAAACATCCACGAGGCGCTGATGGCCAAGGTGTCGGCTGCCGGCCTCAAGCGGCCTGACCGCTTCTATTCCAACCCCGAATCGCCTGAGATGCAGCAGATGATGCAGCAGCAGGCCGAGGCAGCGCAGAACCAGCCACAGGATGCTGGCCTGATGCTGGCCCAGGGTCAGATCCAGAATGATCAGATGAAGATCCAGATGGATGGGCAGAAGGCACAGGCAGATACTGAAGACAAGGCCAGGTCTCACGAGAAGGATATGCTGAAGATCCAGATCGAGGCTGACCTCAAGCGTCGGCAGATGGAACTCGATGCTGACATCAGGCGTGAGGAGATCGCTGCCAGGCTCGACATGAAGGCCGCTGAAATTGAGGCATCAGATGAGCAGAATGTGATCAAGTTACAGGCCCAGGCCGACATCGAGCGTGAGAAGGCAGACCGGAATTCATTTGAACGTGACCAGGACCGTGTAGCCAGGGCGGTCGATGTCCCATGAAATCTTGCCGCCCGCACCGGTTTTCGCTAAGTTGGCCGGCAACCGGGCGGTACGATGCAACTCTTTCGAGGGTTGCAGCCCACCGTGAGGAAGATGCCTCACAGA
>Ga0114906_1000883_pt1 | contig 16217 bp, 10 predicted proteins | sample MalvirDeepMed_M9_FD_89687 | JGI IMG/M metagenome (GOLD analysis project Ga0114906, IMG submission 89687) | Marine viral communities from the Global Malaspina Expedition - Malaspina viral metaG DeepMed_M9 | ecosystem: Environmental > Aquatic > Marine > Oceanic | place: Mediterranean Sea...
CCCAATAGCCGTTTCGTGGTTGAGGGGCCTCAGCCGGGATCTCCCAATAGGCCTGAAGCCCCCGAAAATGGTCTATCCGGATCAGATCGAACAGATGGCGCTGGCTTTCGAGCCGTTGAAGCCACCACTGGTAGCCATCTTCCGCCATGACCTGCCAGTTGTAGAGTGGATTACCCCAGTGCTGGCCCTCCTCGGAAAAATAGTCCGGCGGCACACCGGCAACCACAGTGGGTTCGCCCCGGGCGTCCAGTTTGAAGAACTGTCGGTTGGCCCAAACATCGGCGCTGTCTTGAGCGACAAAAATGGGGATATCACCAAACAGCAAAACATTGCGGCTTCGTGCATAGTCCCTGAGTGCCTGCCACTGGTGGTTGAACAGGAACTGCTCAAACCTGATGCGAGCCAGCCTGGCCTGGTTTTGGTCGACAAAGGCCTGCAAGGCAGCCGGCTCCCGATCCCTCAAGTGCTCTGGCCACTGGAGCCAGCCTGGCGACTCCTGAACCTCCCGGATTGCGCAGAACAGACAGAAATCATCCAGCCAGTAATCATTTCTTGCCCGGAAAGCTTCAAATCCGGCCAGATCAAGGCCCTTCCGGCTTGTGGCATGGCCCTCGTAAAACCGTTGGGCGGCGATGGCCAGCAGCTGCTGGCGGGATTCGGCGATAGGCTGGGCCAGTTCAGCGTCGGCCAGCAGTCCAGTCTGCAGCAGTTCAGCGAGGTCAATAAAATCCTGGTTGCCCGCGTGGGCACTCAGGGCCTGGTACGGTGAAAGATCCTGGTGTGTTGGTCCAATAGGCAGTGTCTGCCAGACGGTAATGCTACTGTCGGCCAGAAAATCGACGAACCGGCGGGCGCCGGCGCCCAGAACACCGAGGCTTCCGGGCAGACAGGTCGGGTGAAGCAGCACACCGGCCCTTCGGGCACTGAACAGATCCTTGTCGTTTGCTGAAGTCATGCAGGATGATCCGCCTCATGGCCCGGCCGCATGGTACCGCCGCGAGCCGGTTCTCCACTGCCCTGGCTGAGCTTCTGGAACACGGATGGCGGCGCCGGGTAGCCGATCATTTCATAGAGATTGACTAGGTGGCGGCGATACAGATGCTCAAAGTCGCTGACGATCTGGGCTGGGTTATAGTCACCAAACCACCAGAACCAGTCGGACCCTTCGCAGATAGCCAGTTGCTGCATGGCGGCTGCTTTCTGCTCCGAATTGAGACTGCCATTGTCCATCACCCGGTCGAAGTGGGTTTTGGCTTCACAGAGCAGATCCCAGGCCCGGTTCTTGTCCGGGTCACCGATCCAGGTGGAGAACGTACCGTAAATCCAGCTGCCGGCCACAAGACGCGGCAAATGAACCGGCGCGGCTACGGGGTTCGCCACCAGATCGGCATAAGTGGTCAATCTGAGCCGGGGGTGGTTTGCCAGTACCCGATAAAGTTCGTCGAGGAAGTGAAAACCGTTCTCGGGGTAATACTCCCAGGCATTTTCGCCATCCATGATCACGGAAATCACCGGCTTCGTCTTGCCCTTGGCCTGCCCCGCAATGTTTTCCATGTGATGCACCAGGTCGCCAACGGCATCCCTGGCGTGCCAGTCTGCGTAAGTAAAACCGATCAGATCCGACAGACCGTCGTCACGGAAGAAGACGGCGGTATCCGATTCGCCAAACGTATAGGGCTGGTGAATCCCGGCATCGGGCAAATCCGGGTTGTCCTGCCGGGCCAGATTGAGGCTGTTGTGCGCCACAGAATCTCCGCTGGCAGTCCATCGGAATTGATGTTGATCCAGCAGGCCCAGTGTGGCCTGGCTGAGGCCACCCTCGGAAGCCCAGCAGCCGGAGGGATCAACACCGAAGAAACGCTGAAAAACGGTCCTTGCCTGTTGGAGCTGCCAAGCGGCGCGCGCTTCACCCTCCGGATAATGGCTGTGTGCTGGCAAAGCGATATCCGGCATGGCCTCGCGGGCAGCACCCAGGTCGATCAACAGAGGGAGCATTGCATGGGTGTAGGGGCTGACAGACAGCTCCACCTGCCCTTTTTGCGCAAGATGCCGGTACCTTGGGCCGATGCCGGATAACACATCAAAAATCACGTCGAGAAGAGCCTTCCGGTCATCCATCGAAAAATTGTGGCCCTTCTCCTGAAGGCTCTGGATGCAATGGCTGCTTCTGCGGATGGTTTCTCCCATCCAGCCAAGGTGGTACCAAACCAGCAAGTCGGAAAGAAACCGACTTGAAATGTATCTCTGCAGCTCGGGCTTTTTGCGGTAAACCTCTGCAAGCTCCGCCAACTGCGCGTAGGCCGGATACCGATTGATGATCCGTTCCCGGTTGGCCCGCAGAGACTTTTCGATCAATCCCAGAAACGCAGGCGTTCCGGTTTCCGGCAACTGTTCCGCAACCAGAGCTGCGAGCAAAGGATCGCCGATCTCGCCAGCGCCATGGCGCCATTTTTCAATCTGGATAAGGTAGGTCTCGATCTGCTCAAGCAGAACCGGGGCAAAATTGACTACCGCCCTGGCGTCCGGATTTGCTTCCAGATGCGCCGCCATGTCGCTGTAATCCTTGATGGTATGAAGGTACACCCAGGGAAACAGGAACTGATCAGTGCGCATATCCTGATAAGACGGCTGGTGCATGTGCCAGCAGAGTACAACCGGTGTTTTGGTGTCAGAGGCCATGGGGATAATCCTGCCCGAGCATCTCGGGCGTGATCAGCACAATACCTTTGGGCGATACATGAAACCGCTTCCGGTCATCGGCCTCGTCGAAACCTATCCTCGTCCCTTCGGGGATGCGGCAGCCACGATCAATCAAGGCATTGCGGATGTGGCAGTGACGGCCAATCTCGACATCCGGGTAGATGACCGAATCCGAGATTTCACTATAAGAATGAATCTTAACTTGCGAAAACAACAAGGAATGCTTCACCAGAGCGCCAGAGACAATACAGCCGCCGGCCACCATGGAGTCCACAGCCATGCCTCGTCGATTGTCATCATCAAAAACAAACTTTGCCGGTGGCAGCTGTTCCTGATAGGTCCATATCGGCCAGTGGGAATCATAGAGATTGAGCTCCGGGCTGATTCCGATCAGCTCCAGGTTTGCCTGCCAGAGTGCGTCAACGGTGCCCACATCGCGCCAATAGGCCGGCTTGTTCTCAACCGGATTACGGAACGGGAATGCGACCACCCGCAGACGCTTGATGACGGAGGGAATAATGTCCTTGCCGAAATCGTGAGACGATTCGCCATCCATCTGCTGGTCGCGCATGAGTTCGTCGAAGAGCACCTGGGTACTGAACACATAGATGCCCATGGATGCCAGCGCCTTTCCGGGCTGGCCCGGCATTGGCTTTGGCTGTTCGGGCTTCTCGACGAACTCGGTGACCCTCAACTCGTCATCTACCGACATCACCCCGAATGCCGAGGCTTCATCGATAGGTACTTCAATACAGCCCACGGTAATATCGGCATCATTCTCCACGTGATGGGCCAGCATAGTGCCGTAGTCCATCTTGTACACGTGATCACCCGCAAGAATCAGCACATACTCTGGCTGGTGGCTGCGAATGATGTCGAGGTTTTGAAGCACAGCGTCTGCCGTTCCCTCATACCAGGAAGTCTCGATCCGTTGTTGCGCAGGTAAGAGCTCTACGAACTCATCCAGTTCTCCCCGGAGAAACCCCCAACCCCGCTGGATATGGCGGATTAGGGAATGGGATTTGTACTGGGTGATCACACCAACCTGCCCGATGCCGGAGTTGATGCAGTTCGAGAGTGGAAAATCGATAATCCGGAACTTGCCTCCAAAGGGCACCGCCGGTTTGGCCCGCCATTTGGTGAGATCGTGGAGGCGGGATCCCCGCCCTCCGGCAAGTACCAGAGCAAGAGTCTGACGAGTGAGACGACTGACGAAACGCTTGGCCGTTTGCATAGCTGCTTCCCTGAAGAAAACCTTCCCTGTAACCGGTCGTTTAACCGCAAGGGTTTGCCACGTTTTTGACGCCCTAAACTATAGTAGAACACTAGCACGGAATTATGACGTAAACTTGTTTTGGGTCATTTTTTAAACAGGCCCTTTCGCGTCCAATGAAGGGACGCTCAAAGCGCCTCATCTGGTCAGGAACAGCACGGTCTATGGACAGTCCAACGCTCAGCGAATTCGACCTCCACCTTTTTGCCGAGGGTCGCCACTGGCACATTTACAACGTGCTCGGTGCCCATGTCTGCAGGAACCGAGGTGTGGAAGGTGTCCGGTTTGCAGTCTGGGCCCCCCACGCCAGCGCCGTCAGTGTTGCCGGTGACTTTAACGAATGGAACGCGGGCATCCATCCCATGTCGTTGCATGAAGGCACGGGGGTTTGGTCCTGCTTTATCCCGGGCATCGGTAACGGCGCTCTCTATAAATTCGCCATCACAACGGACAAAGGCCGGCAGATCCTGAAAACCGATCCCTATGGACAGGCTTTCGAGCTCAGGCCCTCCACCGCTGCTGTAGTCACCGAGCGCGGCCACTTTGGCTGGGGCGATGGCGACTGGCTGGCCCGGCGGGGTCGCTGGAACTGGCAGGATTCGCCCATCTCCATCTACGAGGTTCATGCCGCCTCCTGGCGCCACCACGGTTCGGGTCGATGGCTGACCTATCGGGAACTGGCCGACCAACTCATTCCCTATGTGCTCGAACTGGGCTTCACCCACATTGAACTGTTGCCGGTCACGGAACACCCCCTGGATGAATCCTGGGGATACCAGACGACCGGATACTACGCGCCCACCAGTCGGTTCGGCACGCCGGACGATCTTCGTTATCTGGTGGACCAATGCCACCGGCACAAAATCGGCGTGATTCTGGACTGGGTACCGGGACATTTCCCGACCGATGAACACGCCCTTGCCCGCTTTGATGGCAGCGCGCTTTACGAACATGAAGATCCCCGCAAAGGGCGCCATCAGGACTGGGGCACACTCATCTACAACTATGGCCGGCATGAGGTGCGGAACTTCCTGATCGGCAGTGCCTTGTTCTGGCTGGACGCCTTTCATATCGACGGGCTCAGGGTGGATGCGGTGGCTTCCATGCTGTACCTCAACTACTCCCGCAAGGAAGGCGAATGGGAGCCCAACGTGCATGGAGGCCATGAAAACCTCGAAGCCATTGAGTTCCTGCGGGAATTGAACCAGGTCTGCCAGAGCCGCTTCCCCGGAACGCTGGTCTGTGCGGAAGAATCGACCTCCTGGCCACGTGTAACCCGGCCACCGGAAATTGGCGGACTCGGGTTCAACCTGAAATGGAACATGGGCTGGATGCACGACACCCTGGACTATCTGGCACAGGATCCGGTGTATCGTCAGTATCATCACGACAAGCTGACCTTTGGGCTGCTCTACGCCTTCTCGGAGAATTTCCTGCTCCCGCTTTCCCACGACGAAGTGGTTCATGGCAAAGGCAGCCTGATCAACAAAATGACCGGCGACGAATGGCAACAGAGGGCTACCTTGAGGGTGCTTTTTACCTACATGTTCAGTTACCCGGGCGCCAAACTTCTTTTTATGGGCTGTGAACTCGGGCAGCGACGCGAATGGAGTGAATCCCGGGAACTGGACTGGTCTCTACTGGCCTACCCGGAGCATCAGGGTATTAAAAAGCTGGTCCAGGACCTGAACGGTATCTACCGACGGGAGGTCTCGTTACACGGCGCCTGCTTCAAGCCGGATGGTTTCGAATGGATCGACTGCCATGATTCCCCCCAGTCAGTGATCAGTTTCCTGCGCACCGCCAAGGGCGAAACCTCGGTGATTGTCGTTAATTTCACACCGATGCCCAGACACCACTATCGGATCGGCCTGCCTGAAGGTGGCAACTGGCGGGAAATTTTTAATTCCGATTCAGAGTATTACGGTGGGAGTAATCTGGGAAATCCCTACCCCATGCCTGCGGATGCCCAGCCCTGGATGAACCGTGAGTGGTCCGTGGAACTAACCCTGCCACCACTGGGCGCGATCATTCTGAGGCCGGCTTTATGATCCGGGTGCTGTTTGCAACCAGTGAGGTTTATCCCTTGATGAAAACCGGCGGTCTTGCCGACGTTTCAGCAAGTTTGCCGGAAGCGCTCTGCCGCCTGGAATACGACGTACAGATACTTCTACCGGGCTATCCCGATGCTTTGAAAGCGGCAAGAAAGGCAGGCTCTCGAAGAAAGGCGCGGTTTCAGCTGGGGCAATACAATGTGAGCCTCTGGCGGACCCGACTGCCCGGCACCGCTGTCACGCTATGGCTAGTGGACTGTCCGCCATTGTTTGATCGCCCTGGCAACCCCTATAAGAACGAGGAAGGCAAAGACTGGTGGGACAATGCCCATCGCTTTGAGCTGTTCGGAAAGGTCGGCGCCATGATCGCCATGGGAGAGGCAGGCCTGTCCTGGAGACCGGATCTGGTGCACTGCAACGACTGGCAAACCGGGCTGATACCGGTATTTCTCGAGGCCTACCACGACAGGCCCGGCACTGTGTTTACCATCCATAACCTCGCCTACCAGGGACTCTTCTCCCATGAGACTTTCCGTGCCCTGGGTCTGCCTGATTCGCTCTGGAACCTCGAGCAGCTTGAATTCTACGGGCAGCTTTCGTTCATCAAGGGCGGCCTCGTTTTCAGTGACCGAATCACCACCGTCAGCCCGACCTATGCGCTCGAGATCCAGACCCCGGAATTCGGTAATGGACTTGATGGTTTGCTCCGACACCGCCAGGACGCGCTCACCGGCATTCTCAACGGCATCGATAACCGGGTCTGGAATCCCGAGGAGGACCCTGAACTGTCCTTTCACTATGGCCGGGATCACTTGAAGAACAAGGCGCAGTGCCAGGCCGGCCTGCAGCAAGAGCTCGGGCTGGAGGTAAACGGCGGTCCACTACTGGGCTTCATCGGGCGACTGGTTGAACAGAAAGGCGTGGACTGGCTGGTTTCGGTGATGCCGCACTTGCTGGAACAGGGTTGCCAGTTTGTCGTTCTTGGCTCCGGTGAAGCCAGTTACGAGGAGCCCCTGAAACGCCTTGCCCGGCAATGGCCGGGGCAAATGTCTCTCACGTTGGGCTACAACGAGGGGCTTTCCCATCGCATCACAGCCGGATGTGACCTGTTCCTGATGCCATCGAGATTCGAGCCCTGTGGGCTCAACCAGATGTACAGCCTCAGGTACGGCACGATTCCGGTGGTGCACGGTGTTGGCGGGCTGGCAGACACGGTCCAGGACCCTCAGGAGGTTGGCATCGACAAGGCCACCGGATTCGTTTTTACCGGCGCCAATGCCGATTCGTTACTGGCTGCCGTAAACCGCGCGCTACAGGTTTTTGAAAAACGTAAGCAATGGCGGCGGTTGCAGGATAACGGCATGGCGATCGATTATTCCTGGAAGCAGCGGGCTCGCACCTATGGCGATCTGTATCAACGTATTCTCAAAGAACGTGACCAACAACAGCTGGATTAGTGCGAGCGCTTGCCCGCCTGGAGGCAACCAACATGCATAAAGCAACGGAATTCCGACTTGAAGCTCATCCCCTGCTTCCCGAACCCCTGGAACGACTGGAAGAGCTTGCCAATGACCTGTTCTACAGCTGGGACCACGGCGTTCGAAGCCTTTTTGTCCGTATTGACCTACCGCTATGGCAGAAAGTCGAGCACAACCCAAAGCTTTTCCTGCGGCGGGTTGCCCAGGATCGACTCGATGAAGCGTCTGAAGACCGGGCGTTTCTGGCCGAGTATCGTCGGGTTCTGAGTAGCTACGATGCCTATCTTGAGGCTGGCCCCGGCCCGGAAGTGACGGAGAAGCTCGATCCGGAACAGGCCCTGGTGGCTTACTTCTGTGCCGAATTCGGCTTCCACGAAAGTTTTCCGATCTATTCCGGCGGCCTGGGCATCCTTGCCGGCGACCATTGCAAGGCCGCCAGTGACCTGGCCCTGCCCTTTGTCGCTGTGGGTCTGTTGTATCGGCAGGGTTACTTTATCCAGAGTATCGACGCCCACGGTCAGCAGATTGCGCGCTACCAGTCCCATTCCAGCGATGAATTGCCTATTTCACCGGTGGAGATAGACGGCAAGTGGCTCAAGGTCTCCGTCCCCTTCCCCGGGCGTGATGTTGTGGCGCGTGTGTGGGAAGCCCGCGTAGGCCATATCCGCTTATACCTGCTGGACAGCAATACCGAAGAAAACGGCCCGGAAGACCGGGATCTGACGCTCCAGCTTTACGGTGGCGACGAGTCCACGCGGATCAGCCAGGAAATGCTGCTTGGCATTGGTGGAACCCGGGTTGTGGAGGCGCTGAACCTAAAGCCGACCGTCTGGCATATCAACGAGGGCCATGCCGCATTCCAGATTCTGGAACGCTGCAGGCACACCATGGTTTCCGGGTTGAGTTTCGAGGCCGCGCTTGAAGCCGTTGCCGGCGCAACGCTGTTCACAACGCATACGCCGGTACCGGCTGGCCACGACATCTTCCCCCGCTCCCTCGTTCATCATGCCCTGGGGCGATATATCGAGGAATCTGCCCTGGATTTTGATCAGGTGTTTGCCCTGGGCTCGAAGGACGGTGGGGACAGTTTCAACATGACCAGTCTGGGCCTGCGCGGCTCTCGTTTCCACAACGGGGTGAGCCGGATTCACGGTGGTGTCGCCTCGTTGATGGAGGGCGATATCTGGCCCCAGGTGCCGTCGGCAGAAAACCCTATCGGGTACATTACCAACGGTGTGCACGTACCGACGTTTCTGGCGCCGGAATGGTCCAGCCTGTTCGATATACAGGCGCCCACGTGGAAAAGTGAACTCCGGAACCCGGAATTCTGGAAGTTTATCGACCAGATCCCGGACTATCACTACTGGAGCGTTCACAAGGCCCTGAAACAGCAAATGGGCGAATACATTGTCCAGCGGCTCAAGCGCCAGCATAAACGCAACGGCACCGGCCATTCCGTCACTGACAGGATGACCCGGCAGCTTGTTTCCTCGGAAAAAGACACGCTGGTTATCGGGTTTGCAAGGCGGTTCGCCACCTACAAACGCGCGACGCTGATCTTCTCGGACCTGGAACGCCTCGAAAGCATCCTTACCGATCCGGACCGCCCGGTGGTGCTGGTATTTGCCGGCAAGGCCCATCCCAAGGACAAACCCGGTCAGCAACTGATCAAGGTAATCCACGACCTTTCCATGCACCCTTCGTTGATGGGGCACCTGATTCTCCTGGAGGACTATGACCAGGCCATGGCCCGCAGGCTGCTCAGTGGCGTCGATGTGTGGCTGAACACACCGGAATACCCGAAAGAGGCCAGTGGCACCTCCGGAGAGAAAGCAGCCCTCAATGGCGCTCTTAATCTCAGCGTGCTCGACGGCTGGTGGGGCGAAGGCTATGACGGCAAAAATGGCTGGGGCATCCCTCCCAGGGATACCGAACTGGACCCTGAATTCCGGAATGAGGAAGAGGCCCGGGACCTGATCGATCTGCTCGAATTCGAAGTGGTTCCCCTCTACTACGAGCGCGCCTCCCAGGGCTTTTCGAAAGGCTGGGTCCAGCGATCCAAGGCTTCGATGAAGTCGATCACACCAAGGTTTAACGCCCGGCGTATGGTGATGGATTACGTCAATAACTATTACCAGCCGGCGTCAACCCAGGGTGCTTTGCTGATGGCCGACAACGGCGAGGTTGCCAAAGAACTGGCAGACTGGAAGGCACGGGTCAGGCATGCCTGGCCGGGAGTGCAATTAAACGTGGTTGGCTGCGTCGAAGCTGCCTGCCCCCATGATGGCGGCGTAGAACTCAGAGTCGAGGCAAGGCTCAATGGCCTGTCAGCGGAGGATGTGCGGGTGGAGTGCCTGGTCAGCCCAGAATGCACCGGCACCCATAACAGCCCGGGGCCCGACAGTTTCTTGCTGGATAAGGAAAGCGAAGCGGAGGGGCGAACCGTGTTCTCTACACGCGTGCAACCCCCCTATCCCGGCTTGCAGACTCTCAGGCTCAGGATGTACCCCTATCACGAATCACTGACGCATCCGTTGGAGATGGGCGCCATGCTCTGGGTCTGACCCAGGGCATGGCGGTGCCTCAAAGCAGGTGCCGGCGAATGAATCGGCCAATGTCCTGTATTTCCTCAAGGCACACACTGTGTTCCATGGGGAACGTCTGATACGAAGGGTCGTAGCCCATCTCCTTCAGGGTTTCGACACTGCGCACACCCAGTGATTCCGGCACCATCGGATCGAAGGTTCCGTGATACACGCTGATCGGCACATCAGCATTGGCCTCAGAGCGCTCAACCGTGTCCGCGGTGGCGAAGTAAGTTGAAAGCGCCAGAACACCGCCAAAACGTTCCGGGTAGCTGAGCCCCAGTTCATAGGCAACGGCGCCTCCCTGGGAGAATCCGGCGATGATAATACGCTCCGGCGGGATGCCTTTGTGTTTTTGCTGCTCGACCAGTTTGGCGACCGCATCGGCAGACGCCCGCAACTGTTCCGTATCCACCACACGGTCGATATCCATGGCCTTGATGTCGTACCAGGCGGGCATGGACATGCCACCGTTGATGGTGACAGGCAGATTGGGCGCATGGGGAAAGATGAAGCGTACCGCTGTATCTTCCGGCAGGCCCAGTTCCGGCACTACGGGCTCGAAGTCGTGGCCGCTCGCACCAAGGCCATGAAGCCAGATGACGGCTGCGGTCGGGCTTTCCCCGGTTTCAATCTGAATGTACTGAAGATCCTGCACGGTTTACCTCATGTCTGAAAATTATGTACCGGTTTATTCGGAATGGCCGGATTTCTCGGCATTGGCCTCAAGCGCGGTGACCACTGGGTTGGCATACATATCCAGCAGATAAGGCCGGATGGCCGGATCGCAGGCTTCCAGTCTCCGCTCCATCTCGGCTTCAGCAGCTTCCATTTCCGCCGGTGACCAGGTTTCGGCAGTGACCACTGAATCGCTGACGGTATCCGGCGTATCGTGGGCCTGGGGATGAAGACCACGCTGCTGATAAGCCACCAGGTTTGAGGCATGCAGGTGATAGTTCGCATGCATCTCCCGATCTATACGGGCGGCCAAATCTTTCGGGTTATCCGGTGAATCATGGATGGGCGCACCAAAGTGCACATGCACGTGCCCTTTGAAACCGGTCAGTCCCTTCATGATCTGTTCGGTATCTTCACCCTCTCGCTTGATGTACTGGCCGGTCCGGGCCCGGGTTTCCAGCTCCTGGGCTTTGTCGGCATCGCACGGATCGTACTCGTAGGCAATGGAAACTGGCACCACATGCAGCCGATTCATGGCTTCGTCAAAACCGAGCCCGCTTTTCTTGCGGCTCATATAGAACATCTTGATGATGGCGGGGTCGGTAAAGTCCAGCCCATCCTTCGCCCGGCCCTCGCGTTGGGCAATCCATATGCTGTGATTGGTATCGATGCTGTGGTTGATAAAGCCGGAGAGTGTGATGTAGGCATCACGCATCTCGCGGGGGCTTGTCATGCTGCGTCGCACTACAAAGCTCTTGTTCAGTCGCATCATTTCAGCGAACACCCGGTTGGCAAGCAGGTTGTCGCCAATCGCAATTCGGGTGGTATGGAAACCATTCTGGAACAGCTGGTAGTTCACCACCATGGGATCGAAAACAATGTCCCGATGGTTCGAAATAAACAGATAGGCGCCGCGCTTGTCGAGGTTCTCCAGCCCGCTGGTCGTTACTCGCGTGGTTGTGCTCTCAACCAGTTCACCCACGTAGCTGGAAAGCCCGGCCTGGAGATCATCGACTCGTGTGTAGTGACCAAAATGGCTGTTTAACCAGCGACGGGTAAACACACGCAACATGGCCGGCGCCCAGCGGGCCAGAGTCGGTGACTTGAAGCGACCGACCATATCCAGAAATTCCTGATCGTTGACCAGGCGGTTGATAGCAGCGCCGGTTTCTTCGTCCGAATAGGGACGGATGGCATCAAATTCCTGCATGGAAGCCCTGTTGTTATCAGTGTCTGTCACAGTATGGCGTGAAACGGTGGTTCAAAAACGCGGTATTGTAGCGTTTCTTAGATTAGTTTGCCTCCACCCGGCACGCGGGTTTGCTGGCCAATCCTCAGGGTTAATCTGGTATCATTCGCCACTGCGCCGAACCCGGCACTCCACCCGAATCAATACAGCGGCTCCAAGCCGAGCAACCGGTTATTCTATGTATCTTGATCAGGATTTCGAACAGCTTTCCACCGAGCGCCCAACCACCTCGGGCCGTGATCCGGAACAGGTGCTGCACGAAGTCTTTGGTTATGAATCCTTCCGTCCGCTTCAGGGTGACATCATCCGGGAAGTATCGGAAGGCCGCGATGCGCTTGTGCTCATGCCGACAGGGGGCGGTAAATCTCTTTGCTACCAGGTACCGGCGCTGGTTCGCTCGGGCACTGCGATCGTAATTTCACCTCTGATTGCCCTGATGCAGGACCAGGTTGCGGCATTGAAAGAGCTAGGGGTCCGGGCTGCTTTCCTGAATTCAACCATGGATTTCGAACAGGCCCGGGCGACTGAATACGCGCTCATGACCGGTGAGCTTGACCTTCTGTACTGCGCCCCTGAAAGACTGATACAGCCGCGCACCATCGAATTGCTTCATGACGCCTCCATCTCGCTGTTCGCTATCGACGAGGCCCATTGTGTGTCCCAATGGGGTCACGATTTCCGATCCGATTACCTTCAGCTCAGCATGCTGGCAGAACAGTTTCCCGGCGTACCCCGCATCGCGTTGACCGCAACCGCGGATGAGCGAACCCGAAAGGAAATTGCAGAACGACTGTCACTGACAGAGGCAAGACACTTCGTCAGTGGCTTCGATCGCCCCAACATTCAGTACCGTATAGCGCCAAAAATAAACGCGAACAAACAGTTACTGGATTTTATTAAAGCCGAACATGAGGGCGACTGCGGCATCGTTTACTGCCTGTCCCGGAACAAGGTCGACGCCACCGCGAAAACCCTGGCCCAGAAAGGCTATACCGCTCTGCCCTATCATGCAGGCCTGTCCTCGGAACAGCGTGCCCATCACCAGGAGCGGTTCCTGCGTGAAGACGGGGTGATTATTGTTGCCACCATCGCCTTCGGCATGGGTATCGATAAACCGGACGTGCGCTTTGTCGCACACCTAGATCTGCCGAAGAGCCTTGAAGCCTACTATCAGGAAACCGGTCGGGCCGGGCGTGACGGCAAGCCGTCTACGGCCTGGATGGTTTATGGCCTGCAGGATGTCATCAAACTGCGCCAGATGCTGGAAAGCTCACAGGGTAACGATCATTTCAAGCGCGTGGAACGGCAGAAGCTGGATGCGATGCTGGGCCTTTGTGAGGTCACCAGTTGCCGCCGTCAGGTGCTGTTGCGCTATTTCGGGGACGAGCTTGAGCAACCCTGTGGCAATTGCGACACCTGCCTGAATCCACCGGACACCTGGGATGGAACCGTCGCCGTCCAGAAAGCCCTTTCCTGCGTTTTCCGAACGGGCCAGCGTTTCGGCGTTACCTATCTGATTGATGTTCTGCGAGGCTCGGAAAACGAGCGGATTCTCCAATCCGGGCACCACCAGGTGTCAACCTACGGCATTGGAACGGAACTGAGTGCCAACGAGTGGAAATCGGTATACCGGCAACTGGTGGCCAATGGTTACCTCCGTGCAGATCCGGAGGGCTATGGTGCGCTCCAGTTGACCGAACAGTGTCGGCCACTGCTGAAAGGACGTCAGACCATTGAGCTGCGCAAGGATCCGGAAATCAAGAAGACAACCGGCCGGGCAAACGGCGGCCGGTCGGGTTCGCCGGTCTCAGAACAGATTACCGACAAGGCCGGCTGGGAGGCGCTTCGAGCCTGCCGCAAGGAGCTGGCCGACAAACAGGGCGTGCCGCCTTACGTCATTTTCCATGACACTACCCTGTTTGGAATGCTGGAACGCAAACCGCGCACCCTGGATGAGCTGGCGGAAGTCAGCGGCGTGGGCGCCGCCAAGCTAGAGAAATACGGCGAGATTTTCCTGCAAACCATCGCTGGCCTCGAACAGGCCTGAATTATTCAGGCCTCTGCTTTAAACCCTTTTTTCCGCACGCGGTAATGGGCGATGGAGGTTGCTACATGGTTGCCCTCTTCGTCCACCAGTTTGCCTTCCAGGGAGAATTTCGCCCGCCCGGTCTCATCAGCGTCAGCAAGAATGGCTGCCACGGTTTCGGGATCCAGGGTGAATTCTACAGTGACATCGCTGTTGGCTGGCTGGAGAAACTGCAACGTCATTTCCTTGAGAATCGGCGTGTACGAAGGCCCCAGATCAAATAGGGTCAGCACGCCACCGGGAATTTCGGCTACCAGAAAGTACGCGCCCGCATAAAGGCTGCCGAAGTGGTTTTTGTTGCCTTTCAAGCGGATTTTCGCTCTTACATATCCTGGCCTGACCTCCTCAACGCTGAAGTTGTTCCGTGGTGCAAAAGGAATCGACAGACCGATGATCTTGTTCACCGCTGCGTACCCGCCCGTTTTCTTCAGCCAGGCCAGAGGGCTGGCCAGTGTAGCCTTGGGGTCGGTACTGGCCACCCATTGACCGGTCGCTCCGATGAGATTATCGATAATTGCCATTGCCAAGCTCCGAAATTGATTGGGAACTGATGATTACAACGGACTTCAGTGCTCGCAAGAAGGTTTTACAATTTTTTTGGATGTTGTCTGATTTATTTTTGAGTTTCTGTTCTAAAGTGAGGATGCGTGCCTGAATCATGACTGCTTGATAGCCGGTTTTTCCAGTAGTAAGAAAGGATCTCTGATTTGGAATATTCTCTGCCCGCTTCCCTGGTCTCCCACCGGTTCCGAAAACTGGTTCTTTGCCTGATGCCATTGGCTTTCTGCCTTGCGGCAGGACCACTCTCAGCCACAACGTCATCGACCACTGCGTCGCAGGCAGCCGTGCGCGGTTACGTACTCTGGTACCGGAATTACGACAGCCCTGCCATCCGGGCCCTGGTGGAGCTTGCTCTGAAGAAGACGCCAGAGTACGGAGAATTTCAGATAATCAGAAGTGAAGAGCTGAGCCAGGGCCGCGTACTGAGGGAACTGACAGACGGCCAGTCACGATTAGTCGACATCGCCAATGTCGCTACCTCCGCAGAACGGGAGAAGTCCCTGACCGCCATACCGTTTCCGGTCGATGGCGGGTTGCTCGGTTTTCGGGTTTGCGTGGTCATGCCGGAATTCTTGCCCCGGTTTGCGGGAATCAAGACTCTGGATGACTTGAGAGACAGTCAGATTCGGATTGGCCAGGGCGCCCACTGGCCAGACACACCGGTGCTTGAAGCCAACGGTATTCCGGTGGTCACTCACTCCCGATACGAAATACTGTTCGGAATGTTGCGTAATGAACGCTTCGAGTGTTTTGCCAGGGGCGTAAGCGAAGTGCTTTACGACCTGGAATTGGAGCACGATCCTAATCTGGTAATTGAGCCTGATCTGTTGATCGCCTACCCGATGCCGTCCTATCTCTTTGTCGGTCCCGAAGACCAGGAAACCGCCCATCGGCTTCAGCTGGGAATCGAACGCGCCATCCACGATGGCAGCTTCAATGATTTCCTCAGGGACTACTACGCCCGCGCTGTGAAAGAGCTTGATCTCGACGAGCGTACGGTCATTACCCTCGAAAACCCTTACCTGAGCGAAGAATCCCGTTACGTTGGTCGCAAAACCTTCGAGAACCTGCGCCGTCGGCTAGAAGTCCTAAGCCGCTAGCGGGCGCCCTGCGCTTACACCCGGAACCTCGACACGTTCTGGTTCAGTGCGGTGCCGATGCGCTCAATTTGCCCGCTGTAAACATCGTTTTCGGAGGCCGCGGCGGCCGCTTCCTGGCCCTGATCTGCAATCCGGGTAATCGACGAATTCAACTCCTCGGTAACCGACGTCTGTTCCTCGGATGCTGTGGCAATCTGCGACGTCATCTGGCTGATGGACGTGATTGCCTCGGCAATCCGGTTGAGGGCATCCATAGCGTCCTGCGCTTTTTCCATGCTGACATTGGATACCGCCGTTGAGGCATTCATGACATCGACAGCATCATTGGCGCCCTTCTGCAGACGCTCAATCATGTCGTTGATTTCCTCGGTGCTGGACTGGGTGCGCTGGGCAAGGTTACGTACCTCGTCTGCCACAACTGCGAAGCCTCGCCCTGCTTCACCCGCCCGAGCC
>Ga0114906_1000884_pt1 | contig 16206 bp, 12 predicted proteins | sample MalvirDeepMed_M9_FD_89687 | JGI IMG/M metagenome (GOLD analysis project Ga0114906, IMG submission 89687) | Marine viral communities from the Global Malaspina Expedition - Malaspina viral metaG DeepMed_M9 | ecosystem: Environmental > Aquatic > Marine > Oceanic | place: Mediterranean Sea...
CACAAGAACGCTGGGTTATTCTCTCGGCGAGTCTGAGCAACTGCTCCTTGACATGAGAGGAACAGCCATGGCCTTGCAAGTTCCAGTTGAAAATCTCACTAGAGACTTTGCTTCGGCCGAAAATATGGTTGCTGCGCTAGGCAAGACCGGCCCAGATTCTTTTAAGAAAATGGCCGCGGCCTCAAAGGCAACCGGTGTCGAGATGGGTACTATGCTGAGTCTCGTGGAGAAGTTTGACACTTTTGAAGGCGCCGCAACGGCTGTTCAGGGCCTTAATGCAGTATTGGGAGGCAACTTCCTAGACTCACTTAGCATGGTTCAGGAAGTCGATCCTGCCAAGCGCTTTGGAATGATCAGAGATGCTATTTTTGAAGCCGGCCATTCTGTTGAGTCTCTAGCCAATTCTAACGACTATTATCTCAAGAAATCTTTAGCTGCCACTTTGGGTCTCGGTGTCTCCGATTTCATGAAAATGCTATCTGGAGATATTGAAGAACTCACGGGTGAGGTTGAAAACGCAAGTTATAGTTTTGAGCAGATGTCCAAAGACGCATTTGGCCTTAAAGGGTTTGATAAAGTTGTTGATGGCATAATGGGAGCCTTCCAAAGACCGGTCAAGTCGATTCAAGAAGCAACGAGAGTGACCTTTGAGGGCATGACGCCACTAATTGGTATATTTGAAAAATATAATGCAAAACTCATTGACAAAACCGACGCCTTTGTTAAGAAAAACACACAATTGGTGGGTGCCGTAGGTATATTGTACAATTTGGCGGGAATCGACGGTGTTCAGAAAGGTTACGAGATCTTTAAGGGCATTGCGGGATTCACAGGGACCATGTTGAGTAATTTGTTCTCGATAAAGGGAGTCTTGTTACTCATGTCTAGCGGTGTTTTATATCTGATTCGAAAGGATCTTCGAGGTATCTGGGACACTTTCCAAAAAGACGGCCCCATCGCTGCAATAGGCGAGTTGTTTAGCTCCGTATTTACCCGATTGAACGATCTTAGAAAAGAGTGGCATATTGATGCCAAATTCTTTACAGATGTTTTTGGTGTGGTGAAGGCATATGCAATTCAGGCATTCCACTTCGTGAAGTTAAATTTCTTAGGACCACTGTGGGATTACTTGGAAAGAGAAGGCATTTTCTATTTTGAGAAATTTTTCACCAGCGCCGCGAACATGGCCAAAAAGGCAACATATCGCGGCATCAGAGGTGAACAAAAAGGCGAGGGTGTGATGGGGTTCCTTGGCGATCAGATACGCAATATTACCGCCTATCACGCCGACCAAATGTTCGACCTCACAGGGCCTGCGGCGAAGGCTCCAGATCGAGCAGACATTATGAAAGGCCAAGATCTCAAAATGCGCCAAAGGAAGCGCGCCGGCGCCTACCTAACCGCTGATGTTCAGGCGAAGCATGCCCGGGCCACATTTGACGCCAACAAGGGCGTTGCGAAAATGACCAAGAAAATGGATGGCGTGATTACAGCCATGGCTCCTCTAACCAAACAAGCTGGAGACATGTTCTCATCGATCACCGGCTATCTCGAAACCACGGGAACCGAAGCGTGGAAAGAGACCCTTGCTCCAGCAATCAAAGAAGGCCTTTCGAATGTGCGGATTCACAATGATTTCTATGTAGACTCCGAAAAATTGAGTGGTACCGTCGGCCGCGCCACACGCACGGAGCTAGCCAACATAGGCGCCGGCGCCGTCCTCGACGGACCATGATTAACAAAAGGAGGATATAGACATGTCTAAAAGTGATGATAGAGACGATACCAATTATTTTGGTACATCTAAATATGGCCGAGACAAAGGGGTAGCACAAGATACCCTTGTTGACATGTCCGACGCATATGCGAATTACGGACAATATGTAATCTCTTTTCAACATTTACCCACCCAAAGAACAGTTTTCTTTAAAGCGTTTGTAAAGGACTACAGCGAAAGTTTCAATGCTAGCTGGACACCCACCACGGTGTATGGCCGTACCGATCCAATTCAGGCATATTCCGGCACGACTAGAAAAGTCACTCTTGCTTTTGATGTGCCGGCATCCTCAGTAGGAGAAGCATACGAAAATATGGGCAGAGTATCCAAGCTTGTCCAAATGCTATATCCCACCTATATTGAGAATGAAGAAGCTAGCGGCAAAATTATTGGTCAGGCGCCCTTGGTGCGCGTTAAAATGATGAACCTCCTTACTAACGAAAGAGCCGGCTCTGACCTTAACGAGATCTTCGCGACCATGATCGACGAAGCCCTTGGCACCGGCGAGATCAGCGGCCAAAACTACCGCGCCTTTGAGGATGAAGCCCTGCATATGGCTGGTGAATTAGCGCCGCCCGAAATGTTAGAGGTATACAAAACCTCACCGCTTCCCGAGAACGGCGTGCTAGCAGCTATCGGCAGCATTTCATACAGATCCGATCTATCTAAAATTCAGATATTCGAAAAAGCCCCAAACACAGTACTGCCACAATCAGTTACAGTTACTCTATCATTTGATGTCATTCATGAAGAGACAATTGGGTGGGATGCCTCTTCCAAGCAACCGTTAGCTAATTCTTTCCCCCACAAAGTCGTATTGTCTAACAATTCAGACATGCAGGTGGGAAATGACGCAAGACCTTCTAGTATCGCTGTACGCATAGCCCGAGAAGAATCGACGAATCAAGCATATGAAGATCAGAAAACAGCCCAGAAAGATTCAATTTTAGGGCTGCTCTCTGGCAAGAAAACTAAATAGAGGAAATTAACATGGGAAGATATAGCGCCACAAAAAAATTTAGGAACACATCTGAATACTATAGTTTTCTAAGAAAAAAGAGAAAAATTAGAATTGCGAACCACTATGAGACCCCCATTCTGAAACACCCCAAGGTTTCAGATCGAACCAAAATTATCTCTGATAAACACATTTGGAAATACGGTGATCGTCTTTATAAACTCGCAGATAAGTATTACGGAGATTCCTCCTATTGGTGGGTTATTGCTTGGTATAATTCAGTGCCCACTGAGGTTGATCTAAAGTTCGGAGACCTACTTCAGATCCCAATCAACTTAAACACAGTACTCGAAGTGCTGGATATGGATTATTAGGTTTAAATTATGTCACCACCATGGAAAGACGAAGAAGACAAAGTCCACGGCCCCGCGGCCCCGCTGTCTTATAAATCGACTTATGGGCTCCCCCCGGGAATTCCCATACCCACAGTCCCGGAATTTGGCGAATCCTCGACTGAAGAGTTCCCCGAATCTGCACCCGAAACCTTTTCCGAATCCCGGGAGCGCCTCGCGGACCCGGCCTCGGGCGGAAGCGCCCCAACTGACCCCGGACAGGAGCAACAGGCCGCCGCCGCCGCCACAGAACCGGAGGAGGAAACGCCACCGCCCACTGACGCAGGAACTGCTGTCCCGGATCTTCCAACACTTAGAGGTTTTACCGATCAGACATTTGTTCTAATGCATATGACAAACTTGATAAACTCACGAGATGAGAAACTAGATCCTGCGTTAATAGAAGAATTAGAAAAGAACACAGAAGACAAAGAAGCAGCAAAATCTTCAATTTCTACAATAAAGGCCCTCAAGGCGCCACTTCCATATGCGTATCTTCCTATGGACGACGGGATCAACACTGCAAGTCGCAATGCCACGATCCAGTGTTACGGAGAGCCCCACGCGTTTTTAAATTATCTGACAATGTGGCCCGGATACCAGAAGTACCTCGATGCATCTACCGAGGAAATTTCGCAGTTGGCAACCAAAATTCATCTCTTTAAGGTATTTCACGAAGGCACCCGAGAAGAGGCAGTAGAAATCGTATTCCCCACCAGCGGCATCAGCGGCCAAGAATTAGAGGAGCTTTTAAAAAATGGCTCCAAAAGAGGCTATGGCGCGGGTATAAAAAGCTTTGATTTCACACTTGACGGCACCAACCCCGTAATGAGGACCAGAAGTGTCTCTGCAACTTTGGTTATATATGCTGACAGCATGGAAACGCTCTTAAAGCCGAGAAGGGGTGGCTACGGGAACATCGACGCTGAGCACCTCCATTATCGCTATACCGACTTAGCGATGCACACCGACACAGTGCCGGGACAAATGGGAGGTGTCGACACCGATGGCTCTTTCGGAGCGCTCGATGACTTAGACTATAAGATTATTGTCGAGGTTGGGCTAACAAAGGGTTCTTCCTTGGGCTCAAAATTATCAGGCTATACCTCTCTAAGTCTGGCGCTAGGCCGCGTCTCGCATTCGTACGATATTGGCCAAGATGGCTCAATTACACTTAGTATCGATTATAAGGGTCACATTGAAAAAGAATTCGCAAATCCGCTTGCTTATGATGTTTTCGCCACTCAAGAATCCCAAACGCACGATCTTTATAGGCAAATGGGCTCGTATGGCTTGGCTCAACTGTGCGGCGCCGCCGCAACCAAAGAATTTAATGAGAAGATCCTTTCTGAAGGAAATGCACACCTAAAGATGAGAGTGAGTTCTTTGATGTCTGAGTTTAGAAAGAAGGGCGGCGTATATTATATTAAGATTGAGGATAAGGTTATGCGCGCATGGAATGTCGCACTTAACAGATATGAGGACGAAATTAAAGACATCACCACGGACGCAAAAGGAAATAAGAAAAAAGAAATCTCAGCACAGGGCCAGAAGAATATGGAGAAAGCCTATGAAACCTTGCAGAAGGCCCTTGGTGCTCTTACGAAACAAGAAGATGAGCCCATAGCCGGCTCAACAATGGCCACGATGACTAATTCCAATTCATCGCTCCTAGGCGACCCTTCCGGCGACGACAAACAAACAGGGGAAATTGAAAAAGCGGCAGAAGACGAGTCCGAGGAAGAAAAAATAAACATTAGAAGATGCGCTATTGATCCGAACAACACTCAGGTTGCTTACTTTTATGCCGGCGACCTTATAAACTTAATTTTAGAGCGTCTTTCTGCAATTTACTCTGAGCACGGCATTGAACAAATAGTGGAAAATGCAGAAAAGAAAGTCGGGGAGGATCCAGCGCTTCAGCAGGTCCATAATGCCACCGGCGCCACCCGATCCCGCGCGCTACTCCACGAGGCCCGCGCCATGGTGGCCTACGAAGAACTAGTACCTACTGGCGGCATCTACGATATGTTGGGCATCGGCGAACAAATAGCCGCCATCGATCCCGACCTCGATGCCGCGACTGCCGCCCTCGAAGCCGCACGAGCAGCCGCTGCAGCGGCAATGGGCCCATATAAGGAAGCGGGTAGAGGATTTCGAGACATCGCGAGAAAGTACCGCGCACGCGGCGATCGATTTAAAAAATTTAGAGTCGTTTTGGGTCCGACAATGTTTACGGATTTTTTCTCCAGTCAGGAAATTATGTGTAGTATAGGAGATATTCCTGTGGCACTTAATCACTTTAACGCATGGCTTGCGGATGAGGTCGAAGGCGAAGACAAATATCGTATGGGGTTGGCCGACTTTTTGAATAAGTTCATTAATCATTATTTACGGTCATTTCTTCTCGGAGATAAAAAATTAGATCAAGGGATCCTTTCCCAAAAGAAAAGCTTTTCTTCAACCTCGGTGGCAGCCTACAATCCTCGATCTACCAAAGGAGTTGACGCGCTAACCGCCCATCGTACAAATATCCCCAGTCGTCGAGGCCTCCTCTACGAGAAAATCTCGGAAGCCAAAAGACCCATTCTAGACACAACTGGAAACATACAGAGGCCCGGAACCATTAAAGAATCTTATGATTATATGATTTTCTTTGAAAAACAGGTGGCTCCTGCCTATCCTAAAGGTACCACCGCCCCCGCTCTGGCTCCGTATGGGATTTCTATGTTCCAGCACGGCCGCGATCGGGGTATCTTGAAAACCGCGCAATATCAAGCAACCAACATTAAAGGACGAAAAGAGGCGCGACACCAAGCCGGCAATTTTAACGGATTGGAGCAGCTAACCGAAGTTTTTGATGTGACTCTGCATTGCTATGCAAACTTACAAGTACTTAATGGCCATCGAATATATCTAGATGCAAAAAGTTTGGTACCTTATTTAAGCAAAGAAACACTTGAATCTCTACATGGGTATCAATTGGAAGATTTCGGCATTGGAGGCTTTTATGTAGTTAACAATGTTCAACACTCTTTTGCGCAAGGGAAGTTTGATACAATTATAAGAGCACAATGGGAAATGTGGCAAAAAGATAAACCGAAGAAAAAACATAGCAAATCGATGGAAGAGGCCATTCTAAGTATACAGGAACCAATCCGAGAAGCATGCAAAGCGGCGTATGAACCGGAAACTAGCGTTCTTGGCGACCTGTGGGATGAGGCGGTGGCCTTCGCGGAAAGTATCTTTGGAGAAGGATTTACCGATAAAATGACCGGGCTTGTTAAAGGCCTCTCCGATGTATTTGATGGAGAAGAGGGAGAAGACCATATTTACCCATCGCAAGACCCAAGCGATTATGGCCCGGGCTCTCCGTTCGATGGCCCACAAGGAACTGAATAATGAGTAAGTATTTTGTTGAAAGCACGAGCGAATCATTAAAAGATATCTTTAGGAAGAAGCAATTATTTAAGATTGTCTCAAGATCGAAATATCCAAGTTTGGTAGATTTTAATTTTGCCGAAAAGGCGCTCTATGGCCGCGTAGATAGGTATTATCAACCAATGGTGCCCAATGCTAAATTTCTTCAAATGGTTTATTTGAATTCTGAGACTGTTGCGGGTATTCAAACTTTCGATTTTGTTGCAGACGCCTTTAGAGATTTACAAAACAAGTTCAGGATACAGGCGGCTTCTGGCCTGATCGACACGAAAGACGACTTCTTAACTGACTTGGTTCCAAGTGCGGGCTATAAAGATCCCAGCGCGCTTTATGAGCGTTATTCAAATTCATACTCCGCTGCTATTGGCAATATTATAAAAAAGAAGAGAATCAAATTTACCAATTTTGAACAGTTTATTGGTCTTTTGCTACCTTACATCAAAAACACCATTAAGAATAACAAGGTATGTACCTACCCAGCTTATATAAAAAGCAAGGAATGCCCGATAAATGTTTCTGGGCTTGTCGTTGAAATAGGAAGCATAAAGACAAATGACGACAATTTTAAATATGAAAACTTTTACAAGAGTGCAAATTGGGAATTCTTTTTAAATGCTTGCAATACTTATGGCTTTATGGTAGACTGTAATATGCCTAACCGATTAGTGGCAGATATAGGGTCAGCAACCATGGTCGAGAAAATGAGGAAGTATAATCCAGAGATTAACAGCACAGATCTGTTTATAACTAATTGCTATGATACTGCAGCCCATGGGCATTTTGAGAAGTTCAAGATATTTCTTTATCGCCTTTACAGGGATAACAGAAGAAGAACAATTCTTACGACAACTCACAATGATAGTGATGGCACCAAAGCCGTCGTTCATAAAGTTATAGGTTATACATACGAACAATTTGTATCCGAATTCGGTAATGAATATTTCTTAAATTTGTATTGCGAGATTCGGTTTCTTGAAGAAGAAAGCAAATTTGAGGCTTACCAAAGAAACTCATTGATTGAAAATACTGCGGAGCTATCGAGAATAGATATGGTGGCCGCATTGGACGCTTTTGAGAAAATTTTGAATAAAACATTTGACTATAGTGGATCTTTAAGCTATATTCGTAATAGGAATAGGATTTTGAGGCGGTAGTGTACTTTCAAGCACTTGATGATAAGAAACATTGTATTGGGGTTTATTGGGACGGTCGTTTAATCTTTGACGATTCACAATTTCCCGATGATTTTTCAAACATGCGAACATGGCGCTATTCGGGCTTTCTGAATGACGAGTCCATAGAGTATGGCTGGCTTAGAACGAACGGTAAAACCTTGAAAGAATGCTGCCCGGAACATATGTTAGAAGAACTTACGAAGTATGAAAAGAAACTGAACGCTTTCCGGAAAGCGTTTTCTCTAGCAAAAGTTAGCTTCAAGGAGCACTGCTTCTTTGATTTGGTGCCGCACGACTTCTTGGCAGGATTTTTAGAGCTAAAGAATCAAATAACACAGCATGTGTTTGAGACTTATGAAAAGCCTCCTATTTACGATCACTTACTGGCCGTGGAGAGGCTGCTGTATAAGATCAGATTCCAAAAGCTCAACATCAGCAATCAAAATGCCCGGGCCCTGTTTGTTTCTTCTAGAACTCGTACCTCAGCCCAAAAACTGATGTCAGGGCCTCAATATATTGACTATAATATTTTTGGCACGCGCACGGGAAGGCTTTCAACCTATGGCGGCTCTTTTCCAGTTTTGACTATGCCAAAGGCTTTGCGCGCCCTGGTAAAGCCCCACAATGATTGGTTTATTTCGCTTGATTATAATGGTGCCGAGGCCAGAACAGTATTGGGCCTTCTTGGGAAAAAACAACCTCGTGGCGATGTTCATGAGTGGAATGTTATGAATGTGTTAAAACACAAGGGAGTTACTTCTCGCGAAGCAGCCAAGACTTACTTTTTTTCGTGGCTATATAATCCTGATTCTAAGAAAATTGAAGAATCTTTTTATGATCGCGATGCGCTACTGGAACAGTACTATGAGGATGGTCATATCCGGACTATTTTTGACCGCAAAATTGAAGTTGACGAATATAAGGCAGTCAATTATATTGTTCAGAGTACCTGCGCAGATTTGGTAAATGATAGAGCAGTGATGCTCGACAAGTTCTTGGAAGATAAGAAATCTTTTATATCACATATTGTACATGACGAAATAGTGCTTGACATGCCTGATGATGAGAGATATCTTATCCCGGAGATTAAAGAAATATTCTCAAACAACAAACTTGACAAGTTTGTTACTAACCTTAAGGCAGGAAGAGACTATATGGATATTGGAGTTTTAAATTTATGATCTCGATTATTGGTATTGGTAACGCAGCCTCAGCGATTGCAGAAAATTTCAAATCTCAAGGAAATAACTACAAAGTATACCAGCTTGGAACCGGCTATAAAAACACTAAATATACCCGGAAACTAAAGAAGTTTGAAAGCCCAGAGGAATATGAAAATAACATTCCCGACTTGGATAAGTTTTTTAAAGATACGAATGAAAGTGTACAAGTCTTTATTGTCGGCGCTTCATACAGTTCAAACTATGCGCTGGGTGTCTTAGAACAACTTAAAGACAAGACCATAGAAATATTTTATGTTAAACCAGACACAGAACTTCTAACAGGGGTTCCCAAGCTTCTAGAAAACTTAATGTTTGGTGTGTTGCAAGAATATGCACGCTCTGGTCTCTTTAAATCAATGACAATATTATCTAATTTGGAAATTGAGAAAAGTATTCCGGGCCTATCCATCAAAAACTATTATGAGAAACTCAATCATACCATTTTTTCATGTGTGCACTATTTAAATTTTTTCAACCACACCGAACCAGAAATTGGCCAAATGGCGAGACCGGCGGAAATTAATAGAATCCGCACAATTGGAATTTTAGATATAAAAACATTATCAGAAAAATGGCTTTTTGAGCTTGACATCCCTCGCGAGACATGTTATTATATATGTATAAATCAAGACAGACTTGAGAAGGAAAGCGGATTACATAGACAGATAGTCGACCTCCTTAAAGAAAAACCAAGAAATGCATTTCGCAAGATTTCATATGGTATCTGGGAGACTCATCTGCACGATTTTGGGTTTTGCGTTACCCACTCTAACGCTACACAACAACAAAAAACTCTTGACAAGCTAGAACAAGAGTAGTACATTAGATACTGTGGAACGCACAGTATACTTTACAAACAAATAGGAGAAAAAACTAATGTCAATTAACATGGAACTAATGAGAAAGAAACTCGCCCACCTCAGAGGCGAAGATAGGGATGGCAGCTCTGCTTGGTTTAAGCCCGAAGAAGGCGATCAAACCATTCGGATTGTCCCAACTGCAGACGGCGATCCCCTTAAGGAAATGTATTTCCACTATAATGTCGGAGATCATAGAGGCGGAATTCCCTGCCCCAAGCGCAACTATGGTGAGCGCTGTCCAATTTGTGACTTTGCTTCCAATCTCTGGAAGGATGGAACAAATAACAACGACGAAGAAACCAAAAAGCTTGCAAAGTCTCTCTTTGTCCGAGCCCGGTTCTTTTCACCCGTGTTAGTTCGCGGTCGTGAAGATGAAGGTGTAAAGGTCTACGGCTACGGTAAGAGAGCATACGAGCTTCTTCTTGGATATATACTTGACCCAGAATATGGTGATATTACCGATACCCTTGAAGGAACTGATATTTCGTTGGTTTATACCAAACCAACCACCCCCGGAGCTTATCCGCAAACAAGCCTTAAGATGCGTCGAAACACATCTGCTCTACTGGAGGATATTGAGGCCATCCCCGCCCTCCTAGAAGGCATCCCCGACATTGATTCACTCTTTGAGCGTCAGACCCCCGAACAAGTTGACGCCATTTTAGATGAACAATTGGCGAGTGGTGCCTCTGCTGAGTCTCGCTCATCTGAGACAAGCAAGTATAAGAAAGAGCCCAATGTCAACCCAGTCGACAAAGCATTTGATGAGTTGATGGCAACTAAGTAGCTTGTTAGAAAGCCGCTGGCACCCCGGCTGAAATAGGGTGCCGCATATTCTATAAAAGGAGATTATATTATGGAATGGTTAAAATCATTGTTGGCCCGCTGGAAGGTCCAAGTTAGTTTTGTAGCAGGAGCGCTTGTTGCTGCTACTGCCTATGGGACATGTACCTTTGAGCCCACGGCCGCAGAGGTTAGTGAAAATACCCCAGCAGCCGAAGCAGTGGAGAAGACCACTACAGTCGAGGTTTCCGCCACGGCTTCTACAGAAGAAGTAAATTCCCCCACAACCACAACGGAAACCATAGCTACTGATACAACGACAGAGTAGCTTAAGCCGCTGGCAGACCGGTCAAAGTCTGCCACCTTACTCACACACACAGGAGAAAACATGAGTGAAAATAAAAGCGGCTACCAACTCCGCGCAGATATGTTGGGAATGGCGTCGGGCATTGTGTCCGACAGGATTGCTCGCCAAGAACAAAATGAGCATTTCCTAGCAGAGAATGATAAGGTATATCAACGCAAGGCGATTGCCCCTTACACTGCAGAAGATGTTATCGCAGAGGCTGAAAAGCTTTATGCGTTTGTTCAAAAGAAGTAGGTAGTATCCGCTGGCAGACCGGTTAAAGTCTGCCGTCTTTAAGTTCAGGGTAGAGCAGTTTGGTAGCTCGTCGGGCTCATAACCCGGAGGTCGGTGGTTCAAATCCATCCCCTGCATCCATTTTATTTATACCAAGGAGGCAAAATGGCAAAAGCCAAAGCAGGTCGCGTTAACATGAAAGACCTAATGAAATTAGTGAACAAGAAAGCCGGCCAAAATGTGGCCCACGATCTTACTGGAGATAACCCCACAGCGGTCAAGGAATGGATCCCAACGGGTTCAAGATGGTTAGACTCAATCATCAGTAAAGGTCGTGTCAGCGGGATCCCCGTTGGGAAAGTCACGGAGATTGCCGGATTAGAATCCACAGGTAAATCTTATATGGCAACGCAGATTGCCGCAAACGCCCAGAAACAGGGCAAGATGGTCGTTTACTTCGATTCCGAGTCTGCTATCGATCCAGCGTTTTTGGAGCTAGCAGGATGCGACCTAGAGCGATTAATGTATGTTCAAGCGTCCTCTGTAGAGTTCGTCTTGGAGACTATCGAAGAGTTGCTTGGAGCAACAGATGAACAATTGGTGTTTATCTGGGATTCATTGGCATTTACACCGTCGGTTTCGGATGTTGAAGGCGACTTCAATCCGCAATCATCAATGGCAGTTAAGGCGAGAATCCTCGCAAAAGGAATGTCAAAGCTTGTCATCCCGATTGCAGATAAGAGAGCGACCTTCATCGTGCTCAATCAGTTGAAAACGAATATCCCACAAGGCCCCTTTGCGCGCCAAATCGCCATGACAACGCCCTATATCACTCCCGGTGGTAAGGCGATGCATTACGCGTATTCTCTTCGCGTCTGGCTAACTGGCCGAAAGGCTAAGTCTGCCTTTATTGAAGATGAAAAAGGATTTCGTATTGGTTCCGAAGTTAAAGTAAAGCTTGAGAAATCTCGCTTTGGTACTCAAGGCAGATCATGTGCCTTCCGCATTATGTGGGGAACTGAAGATGTTGGTATTCGCGACGAAGAATCATGGTTTGACGCGATTAAAGGCTCAGAGTACCTTAGTTCAGCCGGCGCATGGTACACCCTGTCGATGCCCGACGGATATACCAAGAAATTCCAGCCATCTAAATGGACTGAAATAGTGACTTCCGATGAGGAATTTAAAAGCAGGGTTATTCGAATCATGGATGAAGAAATTGTACAAAAGTTCGACAAAAGACAGGGAGACGCTAGCGCCTACTATGAAGATCCAGAAGATCTCTCGGTGCCAGTAAAAGAATAAAGAAAAGTGCTTGACTTTGGCCCTCCGATTGGTTATAATATTAACTGTCGGAGGGTTTTTTATGACAAGTACAGAAAAGAAGCGGGTTATCATTATTGATGCGTTGAATATGTTTATTCGCGCCTATATCGTCGACCCCTCCCTGTCTACCAATGGAGATCCAATTGGCGGAATTAAGGGAACAATAAAAATACTTCAAAAATTGGTGCGTATAACAAAGCCAGATGAAGTGTTAGTAATTTGGGACGGTCCCAATGGATCAGCCAAAAGAAAGAGTATTGATAAGAGTTACAAAGAAGGCAGAAAGCCTCTGAGGCTCAATCGATCGGTTCACAACTTGACAGATAATGAGATAGTCATGAACAAAATCTGGCAACAATCCCGCGTAGTCGATTATCTCAACGAGATGCCGATCATGCAAATTATGCTTCCGGAGATTGAAGCCGATGATGTTATAGCGTATGTCTCTGCCATGGATCGCTACAGCGGCTGGCAGAAGGTCATTATCTCAAATGATAAAGATTTCTATCAGCTTTGCGATGATGAAACGGTAGTTTACAGGCCAACTGGCGATCAGCTTATGAACAAGAAACGGATCATTGAAGAGTTTGGGGTTCATCCAACTAACATGGCACTAGCGAGGGCGATCATCGGAGATCCGTCTGACAACCTAGGCGGCATTAAAGGCGCCGGCCTGATTTCGGTCAAAAAAAGATTGTCTTTTCTCGCGTCCGAAAAAGACTATACTATCAATGAGTTAGTAGAATTCTGCGAAAAAGCGGACAGTAAATTGAGATTTTTCACCAATATTATAGAGGGGAAAGACACAATCTCACATAATTATAAGATGATGCAGTTGTACGCACCATTACTCTCGGTACAGGCTAAAAAGTTCGTCCGAGAGTCCATCGAAAACTTTGACTGCACATTCAATAAAACTAAAATAATTTCACTTATGACCGAAGACGGTTTTGGTGAACTTAACTGGGAAGATTTGAAAACACACCTCAATAAAATTTTATTGTCGTGTTAACTTGCGTTCTTGCAAGTAAAGAGCTATAATCACTAGGAGGGCACAATTGTCTAATATACCAAGTTTCAGCAAATACGGAAAGAGCTTCCAAGAAGATCTAGTGCATCTTATTTTAGATGACAGGCCATTCGCCGATCAAATTCTTGAAGTTCTCGATACTAATTTTTTAGAGCTTGAATACTTGCGCCTTTTTACATCGAAGATAGTCAACTATAGACAAAGGTATTCAAAACACCCAACCCAGCAAATTATTGACACAATACTGCAGACTGAGTTAGAGAAAGAAGATAGAGTTGTATCTCAGCAGATAACCGAGTACTTTAGCAAGATTTCGGCCTCAGAGGTAGACGGCCCAGAATATATTAAAGAACAGTCCTTAGATTTTTGTAGGAAGCAGAATTTGAAAGAGGCTATGTTAAAGTCTGTCGATCTACTACAATCGTGCTCGTTTGATGAAATATCTAGTATCATAAACGACTCCCTTAAATTGGGTTCCGAAAACAATTTTGGGTATGATTATTTGGTGGATTTTGAAGAGCGATATCTGCCTCGATTTAGAAATCCAGTCACCACTGGCTGGCAGCAGATGGATGAAATTGTCGGCGGGGGATTAGGAAAATCAGAACTAGGAGTGGTGGTTGCCCCGACAGGTGCTGGCAAGTCAATGGTTCTGGTACACTTGGGATCACACGCAGTTAAAGAGGGCAGAACTGTTGTTCATTACACACTTGAACTTCAAGATACTGTCATTGGCAAAAGATATGATAGCTGCATAACGGAATTCCCGCTTTCTGAGCTTTCTGTTTTTAAAGAGGATGTATACGAGAAAATTAAAGATTTAGATGGTAGGCTGATTGTTAAAGAATATCCTACAAAATCTGCAACAACTGGTACAATAAGAAACCACCTCAATAAGCTTATAAAAAGGGGCGTTAACCCCGGCATGATTATCGTTGACTACGCGGATCTTTTAAAGCCGATGGTAGTGCGAAAAGAAAAGAGAAACGAATTGGAATCCATTTATGAAGAGCTTCGCGGGATTTCAACTGAGTTTCAGTGTCCGATATGGACGGCCTCCCAAACAAACCGCTCAGGTCTGAACGCGGAGGTGATCACAATGGAGCAGATATCTGAAGCATTTAATAAGTGCTTCGTGGCTGACTTCATATTCTCGGTGTCCCGGACAATCGAGGATAAACAAAACAATACAGGTAAAATCTTTGTTGCAAAGAATAGAAATGGACCCGATGGGATGATCTATGATATATTTATGGATACCGCTAGTGTGAAAATCAAAGTATTACCCAAAAACAACGCTGCCGTAGCGACAAACAATAATAATGTTGTTACAAGCCCCGTCGTTTTAACACCCAAAATGCAAAGAAACTATTTGCAGACAAAATATCAAAAATTTAAAGGAACAACAAAATGAAAACTATTGAGAACATTCGCAGATTTAGATTATCGGACTCTTTCATAGAGCCATATACAGCAGCCGAAGTGCCCTGGGGCCCCCTAGGGTATATCACATTCAAGAGAACATACGCACGCAGATTGAGCGAATTTGACTCCAACGCGACCGGATCAGAAGAGTGGTGGCAAACATGCCGCCGCGTTATTGAGGGGATGTTTAATATCCAGAAACAGCATGTTGTTCGACTTGGACTTGAGTGGAACGACAGTAAGGCGCAACAGACCGCGAAAGATGCATATGATCGATTGTTTAATTTGAAATGGACTCCTCCTGGCCGCGGCCTTTGGATGATGGGCACCAAGTTTGTTGAAGAACGGACCGGCGCCGCATTGTTTAACTGCGCATTCCGCTCCACTCGGGATCTTTCCACCAAGGGTGGTTATCTTTTTTCTTGGATCATGGATGCTCTGATGGTTGGCGTTGGCGTTGGGTTTGATACGAAGGGTGCAGGCACAATTACTATCGAAGAACCAGAGTATACCAACGATGTACTCGTTATCGATGACTCCCGTGAAGGGTGGGTCGATTCGGTGCAGATGCTGCTGAATGGCTTTTTCTTCGGAAACAAGGTTCCCAAATTTGATTATTCTGCCATTCGCCCTCTGGGATCCTTAATCTATGGATTTGGCGGTACTTCTTCTGGGCCCGACCCTCTCGTGGAGCTTCACGAAAACCTTAAAGAGCTTTTTGCAGATAAGATTGGCGAGACCATTACTTCTGTTGATATTGTTGATATTGAAAATTTGATCGGGCGCTGTGTTGTGTCGGGGAATGTCCGCAGATCTGCGGCTCTCGCGCTTGGCGATGCCGATGATTTTCACTATCTTGAAATGAAGAATGACCAAGAGAAGCTTTACCACCACCGATGGGGATCCAACAACTCATATAATGCTTCAGTCGGCATGGATTATACATGGCACGCAAAGCAAGCACAGGAAAATGGTGAACCCGGAACTATTTGGCTAGAAAATGCCCGCGCATATGGCCGGCTTAAAGATGGCATTAATTATGATGATGCCGAGGTCGTTGGGTTCAACCCCTGCGTTGAGCAGAGTCTCCACAACGCTGAAATGTGCTGTCTTGTCGAAACCTTTCCAGCAAAGCACGAAGACTACGAAGACTATGTTAGAACTTTGAAGTGTGCTTATTTATATGGAAAGACGGTTACATTAGTCAATACGCACTGGCCCGAAACCAACGCCAAG
>Ga0114906_1000885_pt1 | contig 16192 bp, 4 predicted proteins | sample MalvirDeepMed_M9_FD_89687 | JGI IMG/M metagenome (GOLD analysis project Ga0114906, IMG submission 89687) | Marine viral communities from the Global Malaspina Expedition - Malaspina viral metaG DeepMed_M9 | ecosystem: Environmental > Aquatic > Marine > Oceanic | place: Mediterranean Sea...
AACTATTACCAGTTCCATCTACAATAATACCATCTCCTTTACCTTGATATTTAGCTTGCTTACGTTTAGCTATCATTCTAGCATCCCAACTAAGTTTTCCAAACGTACTAGCTTGTTCTGGTGTAAAATCCTTCATATCAGTTGGTAAACCATGGTTTTTCATTAACCATTCAAGTGATATATCTTGATTAACAATTTTAAATCCTTGATTTTTTAAATCTAAACCATTAATTACAGTTGATTTACCCGAGCCGGGACCACCAGCCATAAATATAACTTTTCTACCAGGTTGAGGTGTGCCTTCTGGGTTAGGTAAAGTATATCGTACGCCAGATTTTGTTCTAGCTATAGTATCATCAAAATCCCAAGCGCTTAGACCTTGAGGTTCTTTAATTGATTCAGATGCTTTTACTCTCGCTTTTTTTAGTGTATTTATGTTGTTTATAACTTTTACAGGTGTTGGGTTTAAATTTATTATAGAATTTTTTACACCTTCAATAGCTTCAAGGTTAGTAAATTTACGTTGAACATAGCCAACAGTTTGGATAGCAATATCATCAGAAGTTCTAAAACTATTTATGTTAGCGTCTTTTTCTATAGATAATATTCTCATATCACCCAACTCGCTAGTTGTGCCTAATTTTATATCTTGCAATTTTGAGTAAGCCTCGACGCCTAAAGATTGAGCAAAATTAGCTGTAATAATGTCGTATTCAGTACTAAAATCTAAATTTTGACCAGATCTAATTTTTAATGATAGTATAGATATCTCTCTCATTACGTTAGCGCTAGGGTCTATATGTTCACCTTTAAACCTTAAATGTTCGCCAACTATTAATTCAACTTGTACATTTACCCATTTTTTATCATACCCTTTTTTCTTAGCAGTTTTCTGCGCTCTATATCTAGCAATACTTTCTGCAACCTTGTAATCCGGGTGCTTTTTATTTATCTCAACAATAGTTACTTTTTTAGGTATTTGGGATCTTGCTGGCTTCTTAGCAAAGTACTTTATTATCTCACCGTCTTTGTTTCTGCCAATATATGGAGCTTGAGATTTAGCGTAGTATTGTATAGTGCTTAGAGTTGTTAGTCCTCTCTGTGCTAAAACATTCGACGTAGCAGCTTCATACCATCTCAATACACCAACACCATCAATGTTCTTCGTAAATAAACTATGGGCGGCTTTAGCTAAATGCTTTAACATTATAGGATTGTTAGTATTAGCATCATCTATTTCCTTACCGTACTTTTCTCTTACCTCATTTTTCTTATCTTTCCACGTATCAAAAGGTTGTGCTAATACATTTTGTATTTTAAGCATTAACCCTTGATTAGCATTTAATATTCTAACTTTACTAGGATCAAAACCTAAATTTTTTCCAGATGGTTTTTGGTTTTTCTTATTTTCGTATTTCTTTTTTAATTCTGGAAACTTGAAATTTTTACCACCAAGCAATCTATCACTACCAGTTAAACCAAACATTTGTGGTGGTAGTACCGCTACGACTTCTGGTTCTAATATATCTATTAAATCCATCATAGATTTTACTAATTGCTTCTTTGCCGTAGCATTGGTCTCATTCATTACGTCCACGAAATAAACATCTAACATTTCTACAACATCATCACTAAACTCTCCTTTTCTCATAGCTTGTTGTAGTGGCTTTTTAAACCCACTAACATCAGCTTGAAAATAATCACCAAAGTCTTGACTATCTAAGTAAATTAAAGCTTCTTCATTTATGCCAGCTTCTTGTAACGCTTTATAAAAGTCTGGTGATTTGTAATCATGTAACACCGCTAACTTTAGCACTTCATAAGCGTCTTCCGCTATAACACTTGCATCTACATTTAAGAACCTAATTAATTCCTCTGGTGTGAGTTCCTCTGAAATAGTTTCACTAAGTTTAACGCTAGGATTTCTTTTTATAGCTTCTGATATTTTAGCTGTATGTTTAACAGCGCTCTCAGGTAAAACATCAGGATGAAACACAGCATCTAAACCCAACTCATTAGCTAAAGCATTGACTAGTGATTTATATTGTGTTTCTCTTCCTTCTACAAATATATCTACAAACTGCTTAGTTGTCAATTTTTTTGGACCCCACAAATCATTACCAGCTGTCTCGCTCATAACAAAAGAACCTTCCAAAGAAGCTTGAGCATCAGCCGATTCTTGAACACCCATTTTATCTTTAACCTTTTCAACTAAAGAGTTTTCACCTTTAAATCTTGTTGTATATTTTACACCTAATAATCTTTGTAAAGGTTTTTGTTTTGCTGTTAGTAGCTTTCTAAGCTTATCAGATTTCTGAGTACCAAGAATTTTTGCAACTTCACCTTTAAACAAATGTGTAAAACCTTTATCTAATATTTGTCTTAATTTCTTTTGAGATTTTCTATCGAGAAGTAGATTATCAAAGTCTATATCTTTTAACTCATTTTTAACTCCTTGTAGTACTCTTTTATATAAAACACTATTTTCTTTTATATCTAATATCTTTCTTACTTTACCAGTTTCTAACTCTTGACCAGGTTTATCGTTTTCTAATTCAGCGATTTGCTGCATCAATTCATCAGCACGTTCTACTGATATTTCATCATTATCAAGTTGACGACGAACCTCCTTCCTAGCGGCATCGAAATCAAACTCAGTATTGTCATTTCTTCTAGAGAAAGTATCTATATCTTCCCCTCTCTTCATTATACCTTTTCCTTCAAATTCTTCTACAGATTCTATACCTAATCTCTTGGCCAAACTTTGAGCCCTTAGCCAACCTTTGTTTACAATGTGTTTTTCAACATCTTGTTTGGTTATATCCCACTCATTTATAACCATGTTGTTTAACTCTGCTTTTAGAGATTCTACATATTCACTTCTACTAATACCGCTTCTTGCTTCTATAGCTATAGGATCATATAAAGCCTTTGTTAAAGTTTGTGTAATCTTACCAACAGGATCTTTAATAGCTTCAATAACCCTACCTTCTGCTCTTCTAGTTAATGGATCTACCGGTGGTGTTACGCCTCGCTCTTTAGCAATTTTTTCTGCTTGAGCTCTACGCCTTCTGATAGTTTGAACATCTTCGTTTACGGTAGAATCATCTATTGTTTCAGATGCTTTCACTGTACCAATAGTAGCACCACCTGGTCCAGCTATATCTAATATAGCTTGTCTAACTTCACCACTTTTAATATCTTTAGTATAATCTTGTATTAGAGTTTTTATATCTTGACCACTTTTAAACTCTAAATTTTCATAACCTTTACCTTCAAAATATTTTTGGTAAAGACCAGCTATATTAAACAGTGAGATACCAGAGGGTTTCACTAACTCTTTTCGTAATATATCAACATACGAGGTCATATATTCTTCAGCGTATTCTTCTTCAGCATTTTCTATCTTCTTACCATCTTCATCTTTAAGAAATTTCTTTGTTATTGGATCTCTTTTATACCTATAATTATCATCTATTCTTTTTTGTACTAAAGCTCTTTCACTTCTAGATAAAGAATTTTTAAAATCCTTCATTAGCTCAAAACCCTCTTTTGTTAGATCAACTTCTACTTCCTCACCTTGTGGATTCTTTACTATTCTACCAGGTCCATTTATAGTAGCATTAATTATACCGTGAAAAGTATCATGTGAAGCCGCGCTAACAGAATTGACTTGCTTTTGTCTAGTTTTGTTTAATAATACAAATGTTGTACCGTCTTCTTGTTGAATTATAACAGCATCAGAATTTCTTCTATTATCTGTTTTACCAGACAGTTCTTCATATTGAGTTTGAAAATCTTCAACATCTTCTATTGTTGTATAATTTCCCTCTTCTACTACACCAGCTTTAACCAACGCTTTCTTAGCAGCTTCAGTGTCCATACGTATTTGAGCCTCTTTTATAGCCTCGCTTGCTTTTTTATTTGCTTTATAAAAATCATTTTTAGCTTTTTCTATAAGTTCTTTTTTCTGATCAACTGGTATGGTTTCATCTTTTAAAATATTATCTATAAGCTCTTTAGTTTCGTGTCTTAAAATATCAGCATCCATAACTATACGTTTCTCTTCAGCAGTCATACCATTAACGCGATCAACAGTTCTAGATAATATACTATTATTCTGAGCTAAAATATCATTTAATCTACCCTCTAACTCTATCATAGTTTCTGACCCTTCTTCCGCTCCCTCCATCTGTTTGTTAATATCTAACATCTCAATAGTATTCTCTTCTAGTATAACGCCATCTTCTTTAGGTAGAAAAGGAACAACCATACGCTTGAATAATAACGGCGCTTTAATATGGCCACTCATAACTAACCCGTTAAATCCAGCTTCATTAACACCTTCGTATATACTTATATTTTTACCAGCTACTATGTCACCAAAGTTTTCAGTCATTTTAGCACCAACTTCACTTAACGACTCAACACCAATATCTAAAACTCCGTAACCAATATTTTTAGGACTAACAAGTTTTTGCATTCCCTTTTTAAAACCTTCTCTTTTTATACCCTCAAGACCTATACCAGTTTTCTTAATAAGGCCAAGGGTAACTTTTTCTGTCCAATACTCTCCAAGACCAGTAATTGTACTAGCAAAATATATATCAAACATAGAGTATCCAGCACCAAATTTATTTTCTTTAACCATCTGGTCATACTTATTACCACCAGAAGATGCAGCTAATATATAAAGAGATGCTTGTGGCATAGCTATCATCATACCTAATTGAGGCGCAAAATCAGCAGAAGCACCTAGTATATACTCACCCCAATCATAACTATTTTCAATATTGTGCCAGTTTGTTCTTTCTTGAACCCCACTCATCCAATTTGCTGTCAACTCGTTAATAGCTGCTTTTACTTTTTCACGTGGTTGGTTTTGCCAATCTCTAATAGCAAAAAAACTTTTTACAATATCAGGAACGTTTTCGCTATATTCTCCAGTAAAAGGATCTTTAGGGCCATAATATTCTTTTAATCCGTTTTCGATAAGCGTAGCGGGTAATACAGCGTGTACAGCTGATTCTGCTCCAGAAATTAGATTAACTAAAGACGTTTTCATATACCTATCCCATTGAACTATATTACGATAATCTCGCTTAGCCATATTGGTGTACAATGCTAAATCTTTATCATCTTCCTCTAAAAAACTATTAAGCGCCTCAGACTGCTCATTAAAAACAATACTTTTCGCTTTTAAATCGTTTAACGATATATTATAAGAAGATACTAAATATTCACCTTTATTTTTCCACACTTTACCCGTAATATCCTCATAAGGTTTATTATACTCTTCAGATGCGGTATTATATTCTTCTACGGTATTATAGTAATCATTAATGCTACTTTTATTTTCTTTATATAGTGCGGTATATTCTTTATGTATCTTTTCATAGTCAGTATAATCCTCTTGGACTAATTTACCATCAATAGCGATATCGGAATAAGAATCTAATTGTACTTGAAGATTATTTAGTGTTTCCACCACATCTTTCATAGGCTCCAAATCTTTCAACTTTTCGTTTAACGGTGTAAATATGTTTTCCGAAGTTGTAATATAATCACTTAACTCCTGTTCTTTGGCCTTTAAATCTTCAACATTTAATTTTATAAAATTATGTAATAAATTTAGCTCTTGGCTTTTGTTTTTTATTTGTTTAGAAAGAACAGGCGCACTCGTTATAATATCTCTTTTTGTACCGTACTTCTTATAATGTTCTTGTAGATTTTTTAAAAATATTTGTTGATCTTCTGGAAGATCTTCTGTGTCTATATCTAAAATACCACTAGTAAGTTTCTCTAATCCTACATCAAAGATAGACCAAGCTGTATCTCCCCAATCTAAATCCCCTTCAAATTTTTTAGTTAATTGATCTTTAATGTATTTTGTTCTCCAATCAATATAACGTTCATTTTCTATTTCTTTTAAAACATCATCGGCGGTATATTTTTTTCCAGTAAGTTTTTCTTGTTCTTTAAGTCGTTTCTCAGCTGATTTATAACTTTTAGCAAACCCACCTTGCATAAATGTATTTCGTTGATTATTATAATAAGATACTTGGTTTTCCCAATTTTTTATGGCTTCAGAAGTGTATTGAGCCTCTATACCTTCAGGTCTTAAAACCTCCATCATCTCACCGCCAGGTCCTGGAACCATTACTCGAGTTGGAAGACTAACAGCTTCTTCACTTGGTTTTTCTGGAAGACCCACGTTGTTTCTATAATCTAATAGCTTATCATAATCTTCTTGTATATCATTTGTTAGTTCTTCTCTCTTTTCTTTTTCTTCATACGTATTTGGTCTAATAGATTCAAGTGCATCTGAAATAGACAAATCTGCAAGCTTCTTACTTCTAAGATCTTTTTGAACAAACTCAACATGCTCTTTTGGGATATTAGGATTTCCCTTTTCATCAAACTCATCAATTACAATCTCTTCTTCGTCTCCGTATTTGTTTATAGTTGTAGCTTTCCAAATATTTTTATATAATGGCTCGTCTTCAGTGCCTATATTAATAGGTACGTTACGGTAATTGTACACATCCCCAATTTTTCTTTTAGTCTTTTTTACATTTGGCTCTTCACTTTTTAACTTCACCTGTTTTTTAGGTATAACTAAACCGTTTTCATCAGTTTTACCATACTCCTCTATTACAGTGGCAATGGTTTCCTCTGGTTCATTAGCGTCAATCATATTTTGTACAATTTCTTCTAAAGGCATACTAGCTATATTTCTTTATTAACTCTGCTGGTGTAAGATCTTTTCTTCTCCACTCGTGTATTTGTTTTAATAACGAATAATAATCACCACCTGGTAGCGATAACTCCCAATGTTTTCCTTGTTTTGTTTTCGATGTTTTAGCCAGTTCCTCAATCCGCGCAGTGTAATAATTATACAACCTTGGAGGCATGTTTTTAATTTTTTCAGGTAGTGGCCCTGTATCTGTACCTGTTGGTCGTAGATAATTATTAACTTCCTCGTTTAACCCAGTATTTGCAACAGACTTTTTACTTTTTACTTCCCCAGCTCCAGGCGTTGGTAATTCCACATCTAAATTTTTAAACATATTACCTATCCTACTCGGCGCGGCACCTTCTCTTCCCGCCCCTGCAAGTGCGCTTCCCCATTTTGGTGTTTTATCTTTTCCTTGCGCAGTAATTCCCACTTCTTCTTGAGGCCAACCAACACCACCTATTTCTGCCATAACGTTAGTCATATATTTAGAAAATACTTTACTAGTAACTTTCATATTTTCTGGGTTTTTCATGTCTTTAGAAGTAAACGGTTCTCCATTACTGTTTACTATTCGTTCTCCATTATCATCAAGATATATTGTTTCGTCCACTAAACCTTCGTCCCACTGTTCGCTAAATGATTTAGTTTTACCGTCACCAGCTATATCTGTAAAAGCTAAACCCATAACAGCATCTGATCCAGCTTCGTTAAGGCTATAAAGTATTTTATCGTATGTCCATTCCCAATCAAACGGAGCTCCAGTATCCCTCTTAGACTTCGTAATATTAGCTAACTTAAACATGTCTATTTTTTCCTTGAACGGTTCTGTGACGATAGGATTATTGTTTTGTATGTCTTCGAACTTAAAAAAATTAAGTTTTGATGGGGACATTTCTATCTCTAAACCAAAATGAAATTTACCATCATCATCAATATGAAAACTATCCCATTGGTTACCATGTACAGCCAGGTTCACATACGCGTTTTCCTCTGTTGTTGCGGGATTTATATTTGGAATAACATCTTTAACACCCTTTGTTCTTTTGTTAAACAAATCTATTTGTTTTCTTATTGTTATAAATTTCTTTGCTATTCCTTCTCTTGCTCTTAACGCCCCAATATAATCATCACTATCCTTATCTGCCAGTTTTAATCTTCTTTCTAATATATCAAAACTTGCACGATCTTTCCTTATTACCTGACTGACGTAAGGTTGTATATGCTCTGGTATATAAGAAGGATCTTGCAAAGAATCATCGTCTATGCTATCAAAATACTTATACGCGTTGCCAATTACTCTTTCTGGTTTTGGCTGTTTTTTTGCCATAATTATATTATTTTATGTTGTTATAACCAAGAGGTCGGCGAGAACACATCACCAATACCACCCCACATTGCGTCTTGTCTGTTTTGTTCTGCTTGTTTAGCTTGTGTTAATCTACCGGTTGCCATAGTGAATAACGTGGAAACTTTAGATTTTTCTAATTCTCTAGATTGTTCAGCACCTGCTCTTCTCGTCATATCAGCTTTCCAACCGCCTTGTCTCTCCATAGTTTGAACTTGTTCAGCACCTCTTGCCGCAGCCATTTGTGTTGCTTGTTCTTGTTTGCCAATTGAAGCCGCAGCTCTTTGTGATTGTTGAGCTCCTTGGTTTGCCATAGCTTGCGCTAAACCAGCTATACCACTAGCGCCAGCAGCTCCACCCATTTGTTGCATTATACCTGCTTGTTGTTGTTGTTGTTGTTGTTTCATGAATTGGGCCTCTTGCTGATTAACTGTTAAGTCCTCATAAACATTTTCCATATTAGCATATGGATTTGAAACATCACTATATAAATTACTTGTATCTAAGCCCATATATTTTTCACGCATCTCATCGTATTCTCCCTGTGCTCTCGCTTCTTCCGCTTGGGTTTTTTTCCTTTGACTACCTGCGCCAATAGCTTGAATCAACGGGCCTATAAATTTAAAAGGACTATGTTTTATATTTTTTGACATAATTTATTGTTTTATCTATTTATAATTACATTTTTTATCAATTATTTACTACTTTCAAATATATCTGCTCCAACACTGAATAATTCAGCTTCATCAGTAGAATTATTTGACCACCTAGCTATAGCATAATAACCTAACATACTGCTTAAGTTAGCTTTATTATCTTTACTAAACATTATAAAATCATCTCTATCCGGAGGTCCATGTGCATTCCACCATTGCATCTCCATATCAGCATCTATAAAAGATGTTACACCATTCCATTGGGATATTTGCACCACGTCACCAATTATATAAATACCATCTTGATTACCTTGAAAATGCGGTGTTGTTCCTGCTGCCCAAGTTTTATTTGGACCAACTGGAGTGGTGGTACAATAATACACCACATCCATTAGTTGAACAGATACGTTTATTGGATAGTTGAAATTTAATCTTACTATAGGCATACTTGTTATTTTACAGTTATATATATTGTTTTTTCATCACTAGGATTTGTTCCGTCATTTGATCTAAACCCAAAAGAATCCTCTCCTACAAAATCAGTATACGGGGTGTAAGTTATGGTGTGCAAATCAGCGTCGTAAGCAGATACGGTACCATGTCTCGGGTTAGTAAATACCGCACATGTCTTTGTTGCCGCGTTCGCGTCTTCATCGTATAATTTTGGATAAATAGTTGTTGATGTTGGATCTGCTGTTGTATTTTTAGGTGCCACAACTTCTTGATCGTATGCAACTGGTCTTTTCGTTATAAACTTATCTAAATCTATAGTATAAGTAACATCAGTAATACCAAACTGTAAAACAGTTATATATGTAGTAACAGACATTGTACCCGCGGTAGTTGTAGGGGAAACTCCTGCAAAACCACTTTTCTCTACTGTTATTCTTCCGTTTACAACCGTTTCATTGTCATCAAAGGTTAATTCTGTCCCATTAGGTATGTACATAGCGCCAACTAACTCTACTTCATCTTCACAACCAACCAAGTCGTCATTTACTCTAGGTCTTGTGCGATCAATAGTTTCTCCACTTGGAACCGAATCAACAGTGCCACCAACTAACCATTCAAATCTTAAAACAGTATCATCTCTTATGATATGTTCAGAAGTTAGTGTTATATCTGTTAATGGATCACAACCTTCACCTTCGCCTACAGACATTATTTCAGAAATAAACACGTCACCCTTCCAAACACTCATTCCTTCAAAAAGTTTGTGGTTATCAGATAGTTTGAACCTGTTTGTTAACTTACTACAATTACCGCTAATTATCTCACCATCTTCATCTATACTTTTTGTAACTATTTTTTCATGTGATACTTTACCATTAAAACGCATACCACCTTTTAATCCCCCAGTTATAGTTCCATCTTCCTCTGTCCTAGTGGTACTAGGTGCTAACTTTAATCTACTGTAACTATCCATATCGTCTTCATCTCGTTTTGCTATTTTTTTAATAGCAGTGCTACTACTAATACAATCACTAAACGAAGGTTTTCCATAAGCGTAAATAGCGTTTACAGAACCACTAGTAAGATTAGTAGTAGATGTTTTAGAGTAATCTCCAGAATATCCCGCCGTGCTCGAACATGCCACGTCACCACCTGATATAGTTAAAGTACTTCCACCAATAGGATCGTGTGCAGTTGATGCGGTATAAGTAAAAGAGATAGTTGGATCTTTATATTGATATAATGTTAGATTTGGTGGTTGATTATCTATAAAACCATCTAATGAGCTTCCGGCAGCAGCGTTTATTGTTATATTATAAGTTTCAGATGTACCAGATTCTAAAGCCGGGAATTTTTGTTTAAAGGAGTAATTGCCACTACTAGGTATTTTTACGTTCTCTATCTCGTCTTTTAATATCGTACAGTCAGAACTATCCTTAAAAGTTAAAGTAAAAACAGCTCCTCCATCACCATAAATATCTATATTTCTTACCTCTCCTCTTGGACTTATAGATTTTTCTTCCTTTTCAATTTTTACTGATCGTATCTTTTTTAGTTTCGGTCCTGCATTGCAAGTATAAACGTAGGGAGGTCTTGTCCAAATACTACCTTGCTGTGGTTGAATTCCACCTGTTTGTGGATTTATACACCAACAATACGGGTGAATTTTAGTTATATCGATTGCTGTGTCATAATGGCAGTTTTCACAAAAACCTTCTTTTTGAGATGAAGTTAAATGATAAAAAGAGTTAGTACCAACCGCGGTTGAACCATTGTTGTAAGTCCAACAGTTCCAAGGATAATGATTACTACAATCAATCTCACATTCTGACTGACTGTTATACAATGTTTTTACTTGACTTGGTGGAATACTGGCAATAGCGTTGTAGTAGCTAGATACACTCATTTTTGATGGAACTCCTGGTATCCAAACTTGGTTAATTGCTGGATAAGGTGGGTGTCCTGGAATAGAGTATATCGGATCGTTTGCATCAATAATCTCCACACATGAATTCCCTTGAAAAGGACTATCGTTACAATAATACTTACCTACTATAGGGCTTCCGGTACCACCATGCGCAGGTAAACCAGGTGATAGAGGCGTCGACGTCATATCACTAATATACCCGCCTGTATCAGTAACATCTTGAGACGCACCTTTTGACGGAGCAGCATCACTACCATCACCACCCCCGTAACCGTCGCCATTAGGTGCCATATCTAAGTAATATTTTGGATAAAGAGAATTATTCATATTATTTTTAATATTTATATTTAATTAGCAACAATTCGTAGCGCCTTCACAATCAGATTTTGTCGGGTGATGTTGGGTTCCAGGAAACTCTATACATTCACAAACCTGGACTTCTCTACAAACACAAGGATCAGGTTCATCAATAATAACAATAAATGGAATAACAATTCCAAGTGATGATGTATGACTCCAAATAGTTAAAGCATCTATCACATCCACATACGTCATACCAAAGATTATTGGGCAAATGTAGGTAGAATCAATTTGAGTATCCCAATCGTTTATTAAGGTACTCACAAAATCATCCCATGTAGTATAATTTGATTCAGGTAGCAAATATCCCATACCACTATTAAAACCAACTCTAAATCCCAGCACCAAAATACCGGTACCACATCTACATACATTTAGTGGATTTACGTAGCTTGGGTCAGTTTCTATACAGGCGTAAAAATCCTTTGGATCACTATTTGTATAACCATTATTAGGATCACTTAAGTATTGTACGAAATGTTCTGTGTTCGTAAAAGGAGTTGTTGGTATTATTTCTATCAATCCATCACAACTATTTACATCTATCATTTCCGCCACACATTTCCAAGATGATGGGCAACCATACGGGCACTTTATATCACCAACGTTACCAATACCTTGGTAAGAAAACTCTTGCGTATCTATATTACCAGCTTTACCATCAGGTAACCATTCTGTTGCTGTACCTTTAATTTGACTAAACCACTTACCTTCCTTATCCCAAAATTCTAAACCAGTGTTTTTGCCCGAATGATCTGTGTGCCAATTACTTGCATGAACCGGAAGTTGTGACCCTAAATCTAAACGATCATCTAAAAACTCATCTTGATCAACCCAATTACCATAAGTGGCAAACGATCCTTGATGCAAAATTGTCATTATCTTTTTAACATACCAACCTGTTTTCAAGAAGTTGTCGTAGTATTCCAAGTTATTATTAATATCAGGAGTTATTCTAGCTTGGGTACCCTCGTAATTTAAGTTTTGAAAACTTTTTATAGAACCAGGAGCATCATTAAATAACACGTCTACATGAGAATCATATTGCTTAACGTAATAATTATTTCTAAGTGGATTGCTATGATGCTCCCACAGTTGTCCACCAAATATAGTATAATAAGTATTATTTAAACTCAATCCATATTCTTGAATAAATGATTTAAACGATGGCCAACCTTTTACATTCTCTGTAAAACTTACAGTTACGCCGGTTATGGAAGGTCCAGAGGTTGGATAATTTAAAGTTACATTATATGTTTGTTTTTTATCATCAAAACTACCAATTATTTTATCTGCTAATGGTAAGTTGTCTGAGAACCAATCTTTCATACCATAATCAGATATAGGCGTTAACCCGTCTTGTGATAATCTTAAAACTACTCCTCTATTTTTATCTGAAAAATACGCTCTGTAAGATTCTGAAGCAAAAGATTCTGGATTTTTAGATATTCCATATTCACCTGTAAGCGGAATTGTTTGTCCAAGTACATTTGCTGTCGCTGTTAGATTCATATTTCCATCAGCATTATACAAAGCGTCTTTATTAGCTAATATTTTAAATACTTTATCTTCACATAAAGTTAGTAGATCTGTGTTTCTAGCGTGTAGTTTTTGTATACTACCATATACGGGGTTTAAATCCTTTGTTATTTTTTCCGCTTGTACAAATTGGTTTAAATTATTTACACCGCTTATAGAATTATATATTCCAGAATATATTAAACCACTAGCCCTTCTTTCTTCCAAGTAAGGTTCTTCTAACGTCGTAGATGCTTTTGGACCATTATCTATTGTTACTTGATTAAAATCATCCCTGACTCTGTCAGATTCTACACCATTACCAAAAGAATAACAATTATGCCAAGGTAGTATAACTAAGTTTTTATCAACATTCTCCCATAACTCAAACCAACCACCAGCTAAAACAGTTTTTACAGGAGCCTCTGTAGTGCCACCATTTGCCCTAACAAAAATTAACACATCATTAACTAATGGTGCTCCAGCTCCTGTTAAATTGTTGCCGATAGTTGTAGGATTTGCAGGAACGAAATCTGTTAGTCTAACAGAGTTACCAGCAACCTGATTCACTCTAATATCTAATGGGTCAACAAATAATGGAAACGCATTCACAGATACGGTTGAGAGTGCTATATACCCAACACCGGGTCTGTAACATTTAACGAAAGAATTCGTTATAAGATTCGCGTGTACAGGGCCAACAAATTGTTCTATTGTATCATTATTAAGTTCAATAGGATATATTTGTCCTACTTCATGATAGATATCTAATCCAACATCTTCTTTTGGTTCTGTTTCCCATATAGCTGGATTTTTACTAGAATATTTAGTATCATCGCCAGCATAAGGAGATAGTATTTCCCATGTTACACTACCAGGCATAGTAGATTGTAGTGTTCCACCCAAATCCCATTGTTTTCTATTAGGTATTTCAGTGTTACCTAACGGATCTGGACTAGCAAACGGTAAACTCCCAGCAACAGCGTACCCAGAATGCATACCATCGTTTCTTATACCAGGAGCAGGTGTGGCTGGTAAAACTGGTGTTGATGAGGTTGTTAAAGCTGTACCTGTTGAATCATAATGGGCTGGAAAATTTGGATCATTCACAGGGGTGTAAAAGTGTGGAGCTATTGAACCTATAGCGCTACCAGGGTTATCATAAGGTTCTGCCCTAAATTGAAATCTTCTACGTATATTTAATGGACGATCCCAATGCTCAACGTGTCCAGGAAACCTATTTCTAAGACTACCACCATGCGTACCAGATCCCATCACAGGCCCAAGGGGTGAGGAGGTCCAACCCCCAACATTTGTGTGAGTAAAACTATTTTCACAACACATCACTGCGGGCCCAATTTCAGGTGAACTTTGTGTCATTGTAACCCAACCCCCTTTCCAACTTGTACAAAAATAACTATTAATTGGAAACCCTATCCAACCGCCTAAAACTTGATGATGATTATCTACAGCGTAATCATCAAAATTACAATAATTATAAAGAGTTATACCAGGTTCGCCAATAGTGCCAATAGACGTATCATAAGTGTTTTTCGCCCACTGTGTATTGTTTTGCGGAGTCGATGTACCTGTTGTTTGGGGAGGCAGTGTTTGATATATAACTTGTCCTGGATCTTCTCTCCATCTCCATATTGTCCCAGGCGTTATGAGTTCATTTATAAATAGCAAATCAGCAGTATGTTTAGTCATATCTACTTGAAAATCTCCTGGAATATTAGAAAGATTTGTTGTTGTAGCACCCCATCCCGAAGTTTTAGTACCTATACCAGAATAAGATAAATGTATTAAATTATTACCAGAATTAGTATCTATACCAACAGAAGGAGCAATTTCCCCGGTAGCTGATGTGTCTGTAAACAAATCATTCGCAGGTCCCGCCGCTCCACTCTGTAGATAACTTCCAGTAAGACTAGTGCTAGTTGTATGAGTTCCAGTACCTAAAACTTGCATCCCTTCAGGTACGTTATTGTCGTCATAAGCACTTACAGTGCCTATACGAATAGTCACGGGCGTACACATCCCCATCTTTGGATTTTGAGGATTTGTCCTCCAACTATTATCAGAATTAGCCCAATATCTATTAACAACTTTAAGATCCCTGAATCCCTCTATTTTATCTATAAACCAACCAGACGCGCTACTATTAGGTGTATTACCAGCTAGATCCCAATAAAGGTCCCCATCTCCCTGCCCACTACCACCAGGAGTCAAGGCCCGAGTTTGATTTGAACTTATTATAGAAACACGATTACGATTTAGTCCAAACCAAGAATTCGGATGTGTTACGCCTGCGCTAGCAAATGGTCCTCCATGTAAAAGGCTTGGACCTGCATTTGGATCCGCGCTTGGTTCTGGATTTATATAACTAGACATTGCAGATTGTTCTATTATATAATTAGTTCCGTTTAATGGTTTTACTATTCTTTTTATTAAAGTAGCGTCTTTAACTACTTTAGCAAAAAATCTACCTTCAAATTCTGGTTTATTTATTTCTTGTCTTCTAACTACTTCAATTATCAATCCCCCAGTCCTATTCTGGTAAGAATCTCCAGTTAGAGCCATATCTGGTCCAAATGGATTTTTTGTACTTATTTCATAGTAACCAGGTCCTGTTGATATAGATGTAAATCCCAACATTTTGTACCACTTACCATAAGTTGTTGGGGATCTAAATCGAAAATATACTTCGGATATATCTGTAGCTAAAATAGTTGTATTCCAATTTATTGCATTTGCAGCAACTGTATCTATGAAAAAACTTCTATCCCCTACAAACGGCCAACCTGTACCACCTCCACCATTTACACCTATTGTAGTACCAGTAGAGGTATCAGTAAATGTACCTAATGATGTTGGTTCTGTTTTTACAAATGGTGGCGCTTCGTTTTCTAAAGCTAAAATTTTATATCTAGCGGGTTCATTAACAAAGTTCCAATTATCGTGCTCTTTTTTAAGTATTAAAAATGTTTCTATATCAACTTTATTTCTTTCAGATGACGGGAAAGACAACCACACGTTACCATCTTCAGCATCGTACCATCTATCTAAAGCTAAATTATAGTATTCATTAGAAGTTTCTTTTACAAAAAATTTAAACGCTGTAGCCCAGTCAGGCGCGGTACTAGTCACGTGAGCACCTAATTTATTACCCTGATCAGCAGATGTTTTGTCTA
>Ga0114906_1000888_pt1 | contig 16140 bp, 15 predicted proteins | sample MalvirDeepMed_M9_FD_89687 | JGI IMG/M metagenome (GOLD analysis project Ga0114906, IMG submission 89687) | Marine viral communities from the Global Malaspina Expedition - Malaspina viral metaG DeepMed_M9 | ecosystem: Environmental > Aquatic > Marine > Oceanic | place: Mediterranean Sea...
GCAGCAGAGGTACATAATTCTTCAGTAGCAGGATTTACTACGTCTCTTAAAACTAGGCCAATTATTATCGCAAAAATGGAAGAATTTATTCGTAACAGATTAATTACAATACACTCTACTAGACTATTCAACGAGTTCAAGACTTTTATTTGGGACAAAGGAAGACCTCAAGCCATGAGAGGATATAATGATGATTTAACCATGGCTCTTGCAATTGCATGTTGGGTAAAAGATACTGTTTATGCAGAAAAAGATCGCGAAACAAAATATAAGGAAGCAATGTTAAACTCAATGATGAGATCCGAATCGACTTTGGACACCACAATTCCAGGCATGGCCGGCCACAGAGTAAGTAACGCCCCCGCGCCTGAAAAGGTAGAAGAAATGAAAAAATATATGTGGGTATATAAAGGTTAACAATTATGGCAAAAAATACAAAAAATCCAAGAAATCCAGATAGTCCATTATTCAAACAATTGACGAAATTGCTATCCGGACCTTTGGTAAATTATCGTAGACAAATACCAAGAAGAAATAAACGTCGGCAGTTAGACAAATTTGCTAGCAAACTTACTTCGGCTAGCGGAAAACAATTCAAAAAGACCACGCATGATACATTTGAAAATTTAACTGCAAATATTCTTGCTAATCAAAATCGTGTCGAGCGATACGGTGACTTTGAACAAATGGAATATGAACCGATTATTGCCTCAGCTTTAGATATTTATGCAGATGAGATGTCGACTTCATCAGAACTGCAACCTCTTCTGGCAATCAAATGCCCAAATGAAGAAATCAAATTAATTCTTAATGATCTTTATCATAAAATTATGAACCTTGAGCATAATTTATTTGGCTGGTGTCGCACAATGTGCAAGTTCGGTGACTTTTTCTTATATTTAGACGTGGACGCGGAAAAGGGAATTCAAAATGTGATAGGCATTCCCACTTCAGAGATAGAGAGGTTAGAAGGAGAGGACAAAACAAATCCAAGTTATATTCAATATCAATGGAATTCAGGTGGCTTGACTTTTGAGAACTGGCAAATTGCACATTTTAGAATTTTGGGAAACGATAAGTATGCACCATATGGTACAAGTGTATTAGAGGCATCTAGAAGAATTTTTCGACAGTTAACGCTCTTGGAAGACGCAGTCATGGCATATCGTATTGTTCGCTCACCAGAACGACGCGTGTTTTATGTCGATGTTGGAGGCGTGAATCCGGAAGATGTTGCGCAATATATGCAAAAAGTTATGACACAAATGAAGCGTAACCAGGTTGTCGACTCAAACACCGGTCGTGTCGATTTACGTTACAATCCTCTGAGTATTGAAGAAGATTATTTTGTCCCTGTTCGAGGAGGCACACAATTTACTAAAATTGAATCATTGTCCGGCGGATCTTATACTGGTGATATTGAAGACATTAAATATTTAAAAGATAAGTTGTTTGCCGCGTTGAAGGTTCCACAAGCCTATCTTTTTAGAGGCGAAGGCGCAGAAGAGGATAAAACAACTCTTGCACAAAAGGATATTCGTTTTGCTAGAACAGTTCAGAGATTACAAAGATCTGTGGTTGCAGAAATTGAAAAAATAGGCGTCATTCATTTATACACATTAGGCTATCGCGGCAAGGATCTTGTTTCATTTAAACTTTCTTTGAACAATCCGTCTAAAATAGCAGAGTTGCAAGAATTGGAACACTGGAGAATGAAATTTGACACGGCCGGAGCAGCAGTAGAAGGTTTCTTTAGCAAGCGTTGGATTGCTGAACACCTCTTTGGTATGTCAGATGAAGCATTCATCAGAAATCAGAGAGAAATGTTCCACGATAGGAAGTTCGATGCATCGCTAGAAATGGAAATTGAACTAACATCTCAAGAACTTATGCAACAGGCTCAGCAAACACCGTTAGGTGCTCCTGGAGGTGACCCAGCTGCTGGAGGACCAGAAGCTTTACCGCTTGGAGCTGAAGAAGGTGCTCCAGCCGCAGAAGGCGCACCAGCCGCAGAAGGCGCTCCAGCCGCAGAAGGTGCTCCAGCCGCAGAAGGCGCACCGCCTGAAGAAGGCGCTCCACCTGCAGAAGCAGGCGGCGAGGAAACGGCTTTGTTGGCAGCACCCCCTGCCAAACGAGACGAGGACTGGTATAAAACTCAACGAAGAGATCCTCTTGGCCGGCCACACACAACAACTAACGCGTCCAAGGGCAAATGGTATGCTCCCGTTATGTATGATAAAAGATATCAAGGCGCTCGTCGTAAGAATTACTTAGGTCTCGGCCGTCCTGAAGTTGGTACCCACAGGAAAAGAAATCCGGGATATTCAGAACTACAAGGGCTTTGGCGTGGGCTTTATGAAGGTGAGGAAACTAATTATAAGGACGAAGAAGAACTTTTGTTTGAAGTCGAGAAAGAGGTAAAAGATTTGATTTCTGAATTAGAGGCGAAAGGAGCTGAAAGTGAAATTAAAACATAATAAAAAAAGAAACACTGCTTTTCTTTACGAGACCCTTATTAGAGAGTTGACCAAAACTACTATTCAAAAAAATGAACAAAAAAAAGGTAGGCTCCTAGTCCTGATTAAAGAACATTTTGATAGAAGTACTTTGTTAGGGAAGGAGCTTGAATTATATAAAGATTTATCTGCTGGTGAAGAGATTGCTCCTTACACTGCGGAAAAACTGATTTTCGAAGTACGCCGCAAGCATGCAGGGTTGGATAAGAAACAACTCTTTAAAGAGCAGACAACTCTTATTGATAAAATGAACAAGATGTTTTCTAAATCTATTTTTTCTAATTTTGTTCCCAATTATAAAAATTTGGCTACTATCAATCAGATATTTGACGACAACATGTCTATTAAAAAAAGAGTCATTTTAGAGGAAAATTTGATTTCTAAGCTGTCAAAAGAAAAAGAGACAGAAGAGAAAGAATTAAAACCAATTGATAATTTGACTTATAAGACATTTGTCGAAAATTATAATAAAGAATATTCAGAAACACTGCTTGCTGAACAAAAAGAATTGTTGTGCAAGTATGTTTCATCTTTTGCAGACAATGGTCTTGAACTTAAGATGTATTTGAACGAAGAGCTTGGTAGATTAAAAAATACGATTCATGAATCTCTAGAAATGAACGAGATCAAAACCGATCCTGATATGAATAAAAACACTAAAGAAGTTTTAAAGTTGATGGAAAATTTCAAGGACCACACCATTGATGGTGAAATGGTAAAGAAAGTTCTCCAAGTTCAGAATTTGGTTAAAGAGCTGGAGACAAAAGACAATGACAATTAATGTCGAAATTGGAGATGAAGCTTCTGCACCAGAGCCTATTACAATTAAGATAGGTTCTGAAACGGAACCAACACTTCTGACTCAGCCTCCACCTGAACCTAAAATACAGAAGACAGTGTCTCTTAATATACGTAAGTCTCTCGATGGGAATTTGATGATTTTTGATCACGAAGAGCTTGACATTGTAGTCATGCCAACCAAAAATAAAGTTGTCGCGTTTCCAAAAGATGAGATAACGGACACCACTTATCCTGCACAAGATAGACTTTTTTTTCATTTAGTAAAAAAAGGTGTTATAGAGCCTAGCAGTGTACACGGTGGTAATGTTTATGGTTCCATAGAAGGGAAAATAGCTTCATCGTACGATGGCAGCGCAGACCCGCTTGAAATGACGGTGCTTATCATAGGAAATTTTGTGGAAGAAGAAGCCCCATATTTCTCGTTGTTCAGAAAGCAAGATAAACAACATATTGAAGATCTTACAAACCCGGACGATGAGGACTCGACAGAGCTTGGCGATGTACCACATCAAGAAAAGAAGGGCTCTTTACGTCCTGGGTATATTCGTGGCCCATATGGCATGACTTCGTTTTATAGGTATTAAATGGAACTTATATATTTTATCCTATGTGCGTATGGTATGACGTCGATTGTTGTCTACAGTCACATTTTTAAACCTGTACGACAAGAAATATCGTGTTGGTCTGATTGGTTGTGCGAGTTACTCCATTGCCCAATGTGTATAGGGTTTTGGATGGGCACGCTTTTGTGCGGAATAAACAGTTATACTGAACTATTTACGTTTGAGCACGTGCCAATTAATTATCTTCTTTTGGGTAGCTTAAGTTCTGGTACTTCGTATATCTTATGCACACTTATTGATGATGATGGCCTGCAAATTAAAGGAGAATCATAATGTACACCAAAAAATGGATGTTACAGCCAGTAAGACACTGCTGTAAAGGGTCGTGACTATATGAAACTAACTAGATTACGATTAACACAGCTGATCAAAGAAGAGCTTGAAAATTTGCTTGAAGCCAAACCCGGCGCGCCAGCTTGGAATGTGTTTTTTAATAACGAATGGCATGCTATAACATTAACGCCCGCGGAAGAAAAGGCTGTAGCTGATATGGCAGATCTAGGGGTACATGAAGAAGATTCCGTGATTAAAGTTTTGCAACGAACTCGCGGAATTGAAGTAGAAGACGTTGAATCGTTGCGGGGACTCTAATTAAATGCCAAGACAGTTATTACGAGAATATTATGAACTTTGCGAAGGCGGCGTATGTCAAGATTTTCTAACCGAGGCAGAGAAAAGGATGGTCAAGAATGGTCATGTTTTTCTTACTGGTATTATGCAAAAAGCTAACGCAAAGAACGGAAATGGGCGTGTTTATGGAAAAGGGATACTGGAAAGAGAAGTGGAAAATTATAAAAAATTAGTAAAAGAGCGACGGGCGTTGGGCGAATTAGACCATCCGGACGATCAAGTAATAAATCTTAAGAATGCATCGCATTTGGTAACAGAAGTTTGGTGGAATGGCGATGACGTTATGGGAAAAGTACAAGTACTTGACACTCCATCTGGTCAAGTATTGAAAGAGCTTGTGAAAGCCGGCGTAAAGCTGGGCATCTCGTCTAGAGGTCTAGGTTCAGTAAAGGAATCGAATGGAGAGACAATCGTTGAGGATGATTTTCAATTGATTTGCTTTGATTTTGTATCGGAACCATCCACAACCGGCGCTTTCATGATGAGCGAGAACAAAGACATAACTTTTAAAGACCTCTTCACAAAAGCAGATCGCATCAACAGAGCGCTCAATGAAATTCTCAGAGGTGAACGATGAAAAAAGATGATTTGAAAAAGCTTTTAAAACCACTCGTGAAACAGTGCATCAAAGAAGTGCTTTTTGAGGAAGGTGTTTTATCAAGCATCGTTTCTGAAGTTGTAACTGGGCTTAGTTCTGATACTCTACTAGAAAGTAAAACAAACTCACGTAAACGTACTGAACAAGCTGCGCAAAAATTGCATGAACAGCAGGATTTTGCACAAAGACAGAAAATGAAAGAAACAAGAGAACAAATGTTGGAAGCAATAGGTCAGTCATCTTATAACGGAGTTAACCTTTTTGAAGACACAAAGCCGTTAGCAAGTGCTGGCACACCTACGCCTACTAGTCCGAACACTAGTCCTTTATCGGGTTTAGATCCTGCAGATCCTGGAATAGACATTTCAGGACTTATGAATAAAACTGTTGTTTGGAAGAATTTGGTCGGAGGTGACAAATGAGCCAGCGCCGCCCCATAAATGTGGAAACATATCCGAAAAAGAACGAGTCCATTGAAAGAACGATCAAAAGGTTTTCTAAAAAAATTAAAAAAGAAAGAGTAATTGAAGATTTTAAAGAGAACATGTATTATGAAAAACCTTCGGAAGTGAAGAAAAGAACAGCGAAGCGCCGGAAGAGTGTATTAGACAGGCTAAAAGAAAAAGAAGAAACTATTTAATATCAGTAATCTAAATTGAGGTATAAAGATGGGAAGTCATAGAACTTGGGGAGAAATGCAGGCAGTGCCCCGCCGCTCCGGGACACAGTACTCACAAGGTCTTGGTAATTCAGCAGCCTACATGGTATCCGGATATCCGTTTATAACCGGTTCGACCACAATGAAAGGCACCAGCGAAATGGAGATCAAATTTCCTTTCGTTACAAAAAGGGTTGTGGTTATTAATCGATCAGATGAAGAGATCCGCGTTCACTTTTCCCCAAAGGGCAAGCCTATCGCCGACACCACCGCTGGTTCAAATAATGTAATTGGCAATCTTCATTATATTACTTTGGACACCACAGAAGATTCTATGGATATGGGGGTCAAAGTCGACAGGATGTACATTTCAGGGGATGCTTCATCGGGCACCCACACTTCTTTTCAAGTTTTTGCCGAATTAACTTCAATTCCAACTGGATCATTAGGCAGTTTGTATGCCAACACCTCAGATACTGATGGCGTTGGCTGGCCTGGTATTTCCGATTAATAACAAGTTTTGTCATTTACTTATATAACATACTATTTATTTTTAGCTAATAATGCTCTCGGAGAAAGCTAATGTCAAATATGTTGGAACAAGCTATTATCGATGCAGAGGCGTTGAAAGAAGCGGCTCTTAAAAATGCAGAACAGACAATTATTGAAAAGTACTCTAAAGAAGTAAAAGAAGCGGTAAATGTCCTACTTGAACAAGAGATGCCAATGGACGCAGCCGCAGGCATGATGCCGCCTGAAATGGGGATGATGCCGCCTGAAGTCGCGCCGCCATCAGCCATGGTCGATGATGTTCCTTTGGCTGCCACAGAAGGTGAAGAGCTTTGCCCTTGCCCAGAAGAAGATGAAAAAGTCGAAATCAGTTTCGGTCAACTCCGAAAAATGGCCGGCCAAGATCAAATGGCAGCCGGCGGCCCACCACTTGGCGCACCTATGGCCCCGGAGATGATGGGTGGCATGCCGCCAGAGGAAGAAATGATGATGGAACAGGAACTTGCTGACGACGAACTCTTTCTTATTTTAGAAGAGATGGATATGGAAGAAGAGGAAGAAGAGGAGGAATATGAGGAAGAGGAAGAAGACACAATTGAGATCGAAGATGCAGAACCAGAAGATTTGGCTTCTATGGCTATGATGGCTGTACATAGCCTAGCTGTAAAAGCTGGTGCAGAGGATCTTTCTACTACTGTTGAAACTGACGACGATGACGATATGGATTTTGAACCCGTTGACGATGACGATGATAACCCATTCGACAACACCGCCACTGTGGACGACGAAGACGACGAAGACGACGACGATGATGATGTGTTGGACGAAGATGACGATATACAACTTAATGAATCTGATTTAGCTGAAATTTTGGAGGCACTGGCTGTAGACGTACACAATGTACCGACCGGCCAACCGGGCGGCGGAAGTAATAACGCGCTTGACGAAGAAAATCTAGATATATTAAATGCACAGTTGGCGAATGAAAGCGAAGTAACTCCTTCAATTTTAACTCCAGGAGTTGGAGCTAACCTCGAAGCACAAATTACACAAGAGAATGATGATCTTAAAGAATCATTACAAACATATGATAAACATTTTAAAACTTTAAATGAAAAAAATAAACACTATGAAAGCTTACTTGTAAAATTGAAGAACAGACTTGAAGAAGTCAATCTTACAAATGCAAAATTGCTTTACACGAACAGGACTTTGAATAGCGACTCCCTGAATGAGCGGCAAAAAAATAAAATTGTCAATGCGATTTCAAAGGTCCAGTCAGTTGAAGAGGCGAAAGTTGTTTATGAAACTCTTCAAAGCACGGTGGTGCCAGCGGCAAAAAGACGCGGGCCAGAATCACTTAGCGAAGTAGTTAGACGCCCTTCAACGCTTTTACCACGTAAACAGAGCGTGGTAAAACCTTCAGATCCGATATCGGATCGTTGGAAGATCTTAGCAGGTATTAAATAAACCTAATCAATAATCAAAAAGGAGATTAAAATAAATGTCTGTATTACAAAAGTTAACTGAAGGTATCGTTAACAGAGATCTCCAGAAGGAAGGTACTGCCCTACTTAATAAGTGGGAAAAGACTGGCCTTTTGGAGGGTATCGATCAAGATCACCTTCGTACTGGAATGGCTGTTCTCTTAGAGAATCAAGCCAAAGAGCTTCTTCGTGAAGCTTCTACAATGGCCGCTGGTGACGTTGAGGGATTTGCTGCTGTAGCATTCCCCCTTGTACGTCGCGTTTTTGGCGGCCTTATTGCTAATGACCTTGTAAGTGTTCAGCCCATGAGCTTGCCTTCTGGACTGATCTTCTTCATGGACTTTCAGCATTCTAACACCCGTTTAGGCTATACTGGCGGCGCTGATGGAGATTCACTCTACGGCGGCGGCGTCATTGGTCAACAGGTTACTGGTGGTGTAGTTCTTACTGGCACCAGTGCTGAGAAGGGCTTTTATAACCTTAACAATGGTTATGCCTCGCCAACTGGTTCAGTTGGTCATGTTGTTGGCGCAAAGATCGCCGGCGGCACTGTTGGCCTTACCGACTCGACCGATCTTATGAATAAGCTGACTCGTTATGATCCTGACCTTAGTGGTTCAACCTGTGTTATTACTAAGGTAACTGGGAACGTTAACTTGGCGCAGCTTAACATTGACAACTTGGTTGCGGTAGCGCTCACTAGTTCTCTCACAAATGGTACGCTCAAGCGTCGTTTAACTCAGATTCACTCTGGTTCAACTTCGAAAAAGGATCCGGGAAGCGCGGCGGGATTCTCGCTGCAGCTTGTGTATGAAGCTAACTCTGGCGTGAGCGAAGCCACCCTCAGAACAGAAGTTGAGACTAACGTAGTTGGTCTGTCCTTCCCGATCTCTGATAACTTTGACAACGTTGCAGAGACTCCAGGCCGCGGCCTTGGTGCTGTTGTTGGTGCTGATACGTGGGGTCTTGAAAATGATTCATTCATCCCTGAGATCGACATTAAAGTCGACAGCGTATCCGTTACGGCTATCACCAAAAAGCTCAAAGCGAAGTGGACCCCTGAACTTGGTCAGGACCTCAACGCTTACCACAACCTCGATGCAGAGGTAGAGCTTACTGGTATTCTCTCTGAGCAGATTGCTCTCGAGATTGACCGTGAGATCCTTGAAGACCTTATCAAAGGCGCGCAGGCTGGTACTTATTACTGGTCTCGTAGTCCTGGTAAGTTCGTACATCGTACAGCTGGCCACGAAGTCGGCGCAACTACTGTTGCTCCCGATTTCACCGGTACTGTATCTGAATGGTACGAGACTCTCGCTGAGACGATTAATGATGTGTCTGCCCAGATTCATCGTAAGACTCTTCGCGGAGGCGCAAACTTTGTTGTTTGCGGTCCAGAGGTCGCCAACGTCCTCGAGTTCACCAGTGGCTTCCGTGCGGATGTAACTGGTGATCAGGATCGAGGATCCGTAGGTGCTGTGAAATCAGGTTCTCTCAGCAAGAAATGGGATGTCTATGTTGACCCCTATTTCCCGAGGAACCTTATTCTCGTAGGTCGTAAAGGTGGCTCGTTCCTTGAGAGCGGCTATGTTTACGCTCCTTACGTGCCTCTCCAGGTCACTCCGACAATCTTCGGTATTGAAGACTTCGTGCCCCGTAAGGGTGTCATGACTCGATATGCCAAGAAGATGGTCCGACCTGACTTTTACGGTCTCGTCATCGTCGAAGATCTTTTGGGTTAATTCTCAAAGATAATTTCTAAGTAAAATTAGGAGTTTGGCAAAAAAAGGCCCCGGGTGAAAGCTCGGGGCCTTCTTTTTTGCATTGAGGAGACTATTTATAAGTGTACAAACGGCTTGTCCGCAAGTCCATTAATTTTCACAGCATAGGAGGAAAAAAATAATGGGATCTAAAAGAGCAATTAATTTATTAAGAAGGGGTATGGTTCCGGCCATGACCGCAAAACTTACAGGTGCAACTAATCTTGTAAAAGACTATGAATCACTTACCGCAGCTACAAAGACAGTTACCGCAGCAGATTCAGGCACTGTATATGGATTTAACAGAGCAGGTGGAGTAGCAGTAACTTTACCAACACCTGCTGCTGGAGTTCATTATACTTTCGTAGTTGAAACCACTTTTACTACAGCTGGAAGTATTACAACAGCAACATCTGATGGTACAGATGGATTTGTTGGATTTTTAACCCTTCATGACCCTGCTACAGCGACTGATACAAATACATTTATACCAGCAGCTTCTAATGATAGTATTGATTTAGGGTCGGTTGAACAAGGGTGGCTAGCCGGCGGAGTTATAAAACTTACAGGACTTAATACAACTACATGGCTCGTTGAAGGAAATTTAATTGGTGACGCTACATTAGCAACCCCATTCCAAGATGCTCCATAATAACTAACAATTCTTAACAATTGTCACAATTAAGACCCCCGCCCCTAAAAAGGCGGGGGTTTTCTTTTCATGGCAAACTATTTAGTATGTATAGGAGAACCTAATGAATGGCAGTCCCACGTCTAACACCATCGAGCATAACAAGCGCGATAACACTTCCAGCAACTGGCAGTGTTAGCAATGTTTCCTCTTCGCTATCGTTTGGGATGTATCTCCGCGTATCAGGAGCAGCCGACTTCAAAGCCGGCGCCGCCGATCAAGTTGCCTACACATTTAAAAAATTAGGCGGAGACGTCCTAGACATAGAACTTACAGAAGGCAACGTTTATGCAGCTTACGAAGAAGCCTGTCTAGAATATTCATATATACTAAACATACATCAGGCAAAGAATTCATTATCTTCAATGCTCGGTGGTACAACAGGAAGTTTTGATCACGATGGAATCATACATTCTGGCAGTATCAACATGGCTACAGGCAAACCATTAAGTGGTTCAAACGTTGCTCTCAAATTTCCTAATATTGAATTCACATATGCAAGACGCGTCGGAGACGCTCTTTCTACAGAAGCCGGAGTTGGAGGATATGACACAGTTTATTCTGCTTCTTTCGATACAGTTGTTGATCAACAAGATTATGACTTACAGAGTATTGTACAAAGCGCAGCGGGCGACAATATAGACAACAGTAGAATATTAATAAAGAAAGTATATTATAAATCACCCCAAGCCATGTGGAGATTTTTTGGTTATTATGGCGGTTTGAATGCTGTAGGGAATCTTCAAAATTATGGCCAATGGGCGGATGATTCTCAATTCCAAATTGTACCAGTGTGGCAAAATAAACTCCAAGCTAAAAGCTTTGAAAGTGCGATTTATACAAGAAACTCTCACTATTCGTATGAACTTAGGAACAATAAACTTAGAGTATTCCCGATCACAACTACTGTTGGCCCGAAAAAAATGTGGTTTGAGTATACAATTCGTAATCAAAACGATGCGTGGGATCAGGACAAAGATAAAAAAACTAATACTGGCGGCATCAACAATATGAACACCCTACCTTTTGAAAACATACCATATAACCATATAAATTCAATAGGGAAGCAATGGATTAGAAGGTTTACTCTCGCCTTGTGCAAAGAGATGCTGGGATATATAAGAGGAAAATTTGCAACCATACCAATACCGGGCGAAGCTATAACTTTGAATGGAGATGCTTTAATTAGTCATGCAAAAGAAGAACAAAGCGCACTAAGAGATGAATTGAAAGGAGTTCTTGATGAGTTAACCTATTCCAAGTTGGCAGAACAAGAAGCCACCATGGCCGATGCAGCCGTTAACGTGCAGACAAAGATACCATTGCCTGTATTTGTAGGATAAAGGGGAAGCTTGAGAAATGCCAAAATGGTCTCAGCCAAAGCAGCCGCCTCCCCCTCTCTTTGTTGGTAAGAAAGAACGCGATCTTGTTAAACAAGTAAATGATGAACTTATTGAAAGGGTCATTGGGCAGCAAGTCTTATATTACCCAATAAGCTTAGAGCACACAAATTTCCATGATCTTTATGGAGAGGCGATGGTTAAGTCGTTTTTGCCTCCAATTAGAGTATACGCGTTAGTGAGTTTTGGAGGCTTGTCGACAGGCTTTATGAACAACGTTGGGATCGACAATGAAACAACTATCTCAATTAAGTTTCACAAAAGAAGACTGACCGAAGATCAGGATTTATTTGTCAGAGTTGGTGATTTCGTTTTGTACGGTGATATTTATTATGAGATTACTTCTTTGGTAGAGCCAAAACAGCTGTTTGGCCAAATAGAACACAAGTTTGAAATCTTGGCAGAGTGCATCAAAGCACGCGAGGGTCTTTTTGATGCCACATGATGACACAACAATAAAACTCAACTCTAATGTATTGGAAGAAAAATTAATTCAACCTTCTACTTTAGAAAACATAGATAGAGCGTTGTTTGAATACGTAGACAATGAATTTGATATATCTTGTGATACCAATAAAGGGTTCAAAAAAGTACCAGTTGTGTGGTTGTCGGCCGAGCGAGCGTTCCAAATAAAAAACAATAAAGAGCTGCGAGATGATAAAGGGATTTTGATATTACCTATCATTGCGGTCGAAAGAACTTCTCTTAGTAACAATTTATCTAATAAAGGTATTTTTCAGGCCCACATCCCTCCGGGACTAGATGAAAAGGGCGGTTCCATTTCTATTGGAAGAATTGTAAACCAAGATAAAACTTCAAACTTTGCAAATGCAGATGCCTATAGATTGAGGAAACAAGTTAATCATCCTAGAAAAAATGAAAAAGTTGTTTATCAAAATATTTCAATTCCACTACCGGTTCATGTAGAAATGATGTACAGAATTACATTGCGATGTGAATACCAGCAGCAAATGAATCAAATGGTCACCCCTTTCATTACAAGGACAGGTGCCATCAACCATTTTCTTTTGAAAAGGAATGAACACAAGTATGAAGCGTTTATCGAAGATAGCTTTACGCCAACGACAAATGCAGCAAATTTAGCTACTAACGAAAAAATGTATCAAGCAGATATTAATATAAAAGTATTGGGTTATATAATTGGTGAGGATAAAAATCAAGAACAACCGAAAATTGTTTTTCGCGAAACCGCTGTTGAGGCAAAAATGCCCAGAGAAAGGGTGATGACAGCTGATTCACCAGAACACATTGATAAGAGAGGATTTTATAGAGAATAGTTTTTACGTTTCAGGGTTTCTCTTACTATTTATTAAAGAATTGTCTACACACATTTATTAAGGAGAATAAACAGCATGTCCGAAAAAAAGTTTAATTTTGTTTCACCAGGAATATTTCTAGAAGAAATCGATAATTCACAACTACCGAACGCCGGCCCTGATATTGGCCCGGTTGTAATTGGAAGAACCGAACGAGGTCCCGGAATGCGACCCATAACGGTTAACTCCTTTTCAGAGTATGTGGAATTATTTGGAAATCCAGTTCCTGGTGGGAGAGGCGGAGATTCTTTTAGAGAGGGAAATTATAGTAGCCCTATGTACGCGACTTACGCTGCTCAAGCTTGGTTAAGAAACAATTCTCCTTTGACAACTGTGAGGCTTATGGGCTATCACCACCCAAATAGAACATCTGGTGACGGCGAATGGAATGCTGGTTGGGACTTAGGCAATATCACGAATATGCAAGGCGTTGGCGCCCGCGCAACACCGACCGACGCCGGAGCCGGCGCCTATGGGCTGTTCTTGTTCAACTCTTCTTCTACGGGAACGCAAAAGTTGAACTTGGGTGCAGTGTTTTATTCGAAGACTTCGCTTGGCCATGTTGTACTAACTGGAACGATGGAACAAGCCTCGCAATATGATAATTACGCTGGCAATGCGGCGTCTACACCGACCACTGCGTCACAATGCACTCCGATTGAAACAAGCTCTGCAAACAGAGGCGCCGAGTTTACTGCTATGATAGGTAGTCATGATACCGTTTATGCTGGCACCGCTGAGAAAATCGTTTTCAATTTTGATGAAAACTCCGACAATTATATTAGAAATGTTTTTAACACGAATGCAACGCTAACTAACGCCGCTATTGATAGAGATGACAATGAGACTTATTTTCTGGGAGAATCGTATACGAGATCTTTGCTAGCCCAAGAAACTTACGGTCAAGATGGCTCTCCTCGCACCGGACTTTCTTCTCTCAATGATATCACTCATGGGGTGATCGTGGCTCTCAAGACACAAGGGGGAACGGAATGGGCAGATCGCCAAAGACAAGCTAGTGCCGGCCGCACTGGATGGTTCATTGGCCAAGATATCGGAGACGCCGCGAATTACAAACCGGCAGACAAACAAAAATTGTTCAGACTTATTGCTCGCGAAGACGGAACCTGGACACAGAATAATGTTAAAGTGTCTATTGACAACATTAGACCAGCGACTAATAAAAGTACTCGATTTGGAACGTTCACAGTTGTACTTAGAAAAATTGATGACTTGGACAAGGCACCAAAAGTTATTGAAAGGTTTACTGGCTGCGATTTGAACCCAAATTCTGCAAATTATGTCGCTAGAAAGATTGGTGATAAGTATGTAGAGTGGGATGAGACTCAAAGACGATATCGCAATTATGGCAATTTCACTAATATGTCAAAATATGTTTATGTGGATGTGAACAAGACTGTTGAAGGCGGCGGCGCAGATGACCGGTTGCTTCCTTTCGGATTTTTTGGCCCTCCAAAGCCTAAAGATGTTACCGGCTTGAAGATCGACGGCGATATGGCCGCCGACAACTCAGTTTGGATATCACCAGAAGAAAATAATATTCCACCAAGAGGCGGTGCCCTCTTTGGTAATGACCACAGTACCGCTATCCTTACTACGCCAAATCTGACAGCTTCGTTCTTGTTTCCCAAACTTCCTTTGAAGTTGCATGGACAGCAGGGGAATCTTCCGAAGCCTACCATGCAATATTGGGGTATAGATTTGGCCAAGAGCGGTTCGTCAAAGTTTGATACGAGCCTTGCAGAACTTCTTCGTCCAGTGGCTACAGTTGGTCCGGATGTTTCAGACGACGCCGCCGCGCTCGAGTACATGTACATTTTCTCGCTAGATAACCTCGTGGAATCTGGCAGTGTTGGTGCTTCGTATATGTCCGGTTCGCGGTCCACGCATTTAGTGTCTGAGTCTAATGGCGGCAACAGCTCCGATGGCCGGCCTCGCGGTTCCATCACCTCTCACAGTGGCTCGAGCGTATTGCTGACGGGAAGTAACCATGGTTATAACCGCTTTACTACGGTCTTCCATGGAGGATTCGACGGCTTGGATATTACGGAGAAAGATCCATTCAGAAACGAGTTCATTACTGCCAATGGTTCTGAGACCAATAATTACGCTTTTTATTCTATTAAACGTGCAATCGATAGTATTAGGGATGCAGAGGTGATTGAAATGAATCTTGCTACAATCCCCGGAATTACGCAGCCGGCCCTCACTGAGCATCTTATTAGTATTTGTGAGGATCGAGGCGACGCGCTAGCTATCATTGATCTTGAAAAAGATTATGTACCTCCGCACGAGAATGAAGCAACAGAAGCGGCCAATAAGCCAAATGTTGACCTTGCAGTTAATACGCTCAAAGGCCGACAGATTAACTCGAGTTATGGATGCGCTTATTTTCCATGGGTACAGATCAGGGATACCATTAGTAATGCCATTTTGTTTGTACCACCATCTGTTGTTGCCCTAGGCACAATGGGTTCGAGCGAGGCTGTACGAGAAGTTTGGTTTGCGCCTGCAGGGTTTACCCGCGGCGGCCTGACTGACGGCGCAGCTGGAGTCCCAGTAACAGGTGTAAAGATGCACCTTTCATCTGATGACAGGGATAAACTTTACGCAGCGAATATCAACCCAATTGCGTCATTCCCAGCAGAAGGTATCGTAATTTTCGGACAGAAGACATTGCAAGTTACACCGTCTGCTTTGGATAGAATCAATGTTCGACGCTTGTTGATCTTTATCAAGAAGCAAGTTTCGAGGATTGCCGCAACCACCTTGTTCGAACAGAACGTTGTGGCGACGTGGAATGGCTTTAAAGGCCAGGTTGAGACGTTCCTCTCCAATGTCAAGGGTGGCCTAGGTTTGACCGATTTCAAGGTTGTTCTAGACGAGACTACAACGACACCAGAGCTAGTCGATAGGAACATCATGTACGCCAAGGTATTTTTGAAACCTGCGCAAGCAATTGAGTTCATTGCCTTGGATTTCATCATCACGGATTCAGGAGCTTCTTTTGCAGATTAGTAAGAAACTTTTGATAAGCAACACTATTTAATATAGGTATTTAAGGAGAAATAAAAATATGGGATTTTGGACAGACAGTACTTTGGAGCC
>Ga0114906_1000891_pt1 | contig 16082 bp, 17 predicted proteins | sample MalvirDeepMed_M9_FD_89687 | JGI IMG/M metagenome (GOLD analysis project Ga0114906, IMG submission 89687) | Marine viral communities from the Global Malaspina Expedition - Malaspina viral metaG DeepMed_M9 | ecosystem: Environmental > Aquatic > Marine > Oceanic | place: Mediterranean Sea...
CTATGCACGCGAGCATGAGATGTTCGCACGCGCGTTTGAGGCGTTCATCCAGGACGAGCTGGAGGACAACGGCCGCAGGAACAGCTATCTGGTAGACGGGACCAGGCGGACCTACCACACCGGGAAAATCATCGAGGGGCGGGTGCCCGACGAGCTGCTGGAGAAGGTGCCGGAGGTCAAGGCGGCAGCGGATGAACTCCGCAAGATGCGCGGCAGCAAGGAGCGGCTCGGGCGGCGCTCCAGGTATACCGCGGCGGAGATAAAAGAGGCGGAGAAGGAGTATCAGCTGCTCGTGCTCAAGCACTCCGAGGGGCACGAGTCCCACGCGCAGCCGTATCCGCAGGGGTTGGAGCGCCATCGGATCAACGATGCCATGCGCGCGTTGGTCGGCGTGATCAGCAAGGGCGGGCGGCTCAAAAAGGCGCTCGACCGGCTGCAATGGATGACGAGGTAACTCATGTTGGTGCTCTGCCGTAAATCGCTCGCGTTGCCGTTTCAGATGGTCGTGGAGCGCGTACTGCACGTGACGGACGTGTCGCCGTTTGATGAGCTGATAAAGGGTGGCTATCCGATCGGCCGGATCACGACTCGGAAGGACGGATCGAGGTGGAAGAAGGTTGCAGAGGGAAAGTGGGTCAAGGTCAAGGGGAAGGGCGGCAGCAAGGCGGAAGAGGGCGGACCGAAGTACGTCAGGAAGAAGAAAGACAAGGCTGGCAAATGGAAATACGTCTACAGCGAGGCCGGGCTAGCTCATAAGGCGGAAGAGGGCGAGGTGATCCACCTGGGCGGCGGGCGGACGATCGAGATCACTGCGATCAGCCAGCGGGGCAAGCACTCGTTCATTACCTACGTGGACGACAACGGAACGAGCCGCACAGATACCGCGTCAGGCATCCACCGCGTACTACATGAGGCATACGGGGAGCGATTCGAGCGCGCAGCGATCAAGGTGGCGCAGCGCTGGGGGCGCGCTGCGCAGCGGCTAGAGGGGATCAACAAGCTGGCACTGCACGGCGAGGACGGACGGCTCGCACGCGCGGTCTATGACCGCCTACAGAGCACCATGACCAGGACGAAGACCGACGCCGGATGGTCCGCCAGCCTGAGCACGTTCATTGTCCAGCGCCGAAAGGAGCACGGATGGTCTGGCAGCGGAACGCTCGCGGTCATGCAGTCGCTAGACTGGGGCGACGGGAAACACGCCCCGACGATTGCGGCGAATATCCGCCAGATCATCCAGGCGGCGGAGAACCTGGCGAAAGCGGACGGGCAGGACAAGGTCACTGACGTGCACGTGGCGGCGGCGCTCGCAAAGCGCTGGCCTGACGCTGAGTTTTCCGACGACTCGTTTGGTGCGCACGTGGCTACGGTCGAGACAGCGCTAGCCGAAGAGAACACGCGCCTGAGCACGGCGCTGGACATTCTGGAGAACGCGGCGCAGCACCCCGACCACGCTGTCACGGCGGTCGCCAGCTTCGTCAAAGGCGTGGTTGATCTACAATCTGGACCGGCAATGCGGCGGATGGCGGAGGCGTTTCCAGGGCTGTCAAAGAGTGAATCGCTCCAGTCGTATATGGAGCTGACCGGCCGCACCAAGGCGATCCTCGACGCAGCCGAGGGGAGCGATGACCCGAATGGTTCGGAGTGTCAGCTGTTCATCGCGGACGTGAACGGCCACGCCAAGCCGCACCGAGCACGCTACAAGGTGATCGAGGCTGCGGATCTGATCGCCAGTCACCAGCCGACGAAAGGGTTCTCTCAAAATCCGGCATACCCCGAGGACGTGCAAGAGCGGCCGTATCACCAGAGCAAAAAGCTGCAAGAGAACGTCCACGACAACAGCCACCGATTCCACCCGGCGCTGGTTCACAACACCAACCCCGACTCGGTCAACGGTCCGCCGATCGTGACAACGGACAACGTGGCGCTGGGCGGCAACAGCCGAGCGATGGCGCAGCAGCTGTCCTATGACTCCGGCCGCGGTGACGCGATCAAGTCACATTTGGCGGAGAACTCGCACAAGTTCGGGATCTCCGCCGCAGTCGTCAACGGGATGAAACAGCCGGTCTTGGTGCGTGAGTTGGCTGGAATGTCGGCCAGCGAGACGCCGCAGCATGAGATGCGCGAGTTGGTGCGGCGAGCTAACGAGGCGTTCACTATGTCGATGGACCCGAGGTCGATGGACGTCGCACGCGCTAACCGGGTCAACGATTCGGTGGTGCAGGCTCTGGTCGCCGGGATGAGGCCGGACGAGACACTTAACACGTTCCTGAGCAGCAACAGGGGGGCGAGTAAGGAGTTCCTCAGTTCGTTGTATGAATCTGGGATAATTGACAAGCGGAACGCCGATGCGTTCGTGTCGGACGCAGACAAGCCGGAGGCCAGGCTAAACGCGGACGGTCGGCGGATGGTCGGCCGGATGTTCGTTGGTAAGATGGTCCCGGATGCTGATCTTCTTGGTGAGGTTCCGCCCTCGCTCGTCGGGGGGTTGGCGATGAGCGCACCCGCGATCCTGGCAGCGGGCGGGCACGGTGAGGAGCATTCGCTGGCGGCGGATCTAAAGGTTGCGCTGCGCACGTATGTGGATAATCGCTATGCCCATGCGGCCGGGGTGCACGTGAACCCACCCGGCCACGTCGGCGCACTGGACGAGGCGATCAAGCAGTCGCAGATCCCTGGCTTCAACCACCCGATCGCGACAAACGAACGTGCGCAGGAGCTGTATCGTGTGCTCGCAGAGCATTCGGGCGAGCGCGACATGCCGCAGGTGTTCAAGGCGTACCACGAACGGGTGAAGCACGCATCCGCTGGCGCTGAACTCGCGTTACTCGGAGCCGCCCCGACGTCGAGCTTGGAGCACCTGACGACCGCCAGGGAGGGGTGGGCGGCGACGAAGGCCGATCAGCAGGCAGCTCGCGCGCACGGTAAGCGCCAGAAGGCGCGCGGCAAGCTGCTGGAGCAGATATCAACCCTAAAGGAGCAGGCGGACGCGGCGACCGATGATTCTGCCAAGGCTGCGCTGACCGACAAGCTGGAGGCGGCGCAGGACAAACACCGGGTGCTCAGTCGGGAGTCTCGCGAGCACATGAACGCGCTAGCGCAGGGGCGGCGCCGCAAGCGCGCGGGCGGCTATGTGATCACGCTCCAGAAGGCGCACGAGAAGGTGATTGCCGTAGGTCGTCACGGCGGGCAGATCACGGGCTACCAGGGCGGCGACCAGAAGAAGCCGATCTATTTGCACAGTGGCGGCGGGATGCAGACCGAGCAGACCGCGCACGGTGGACAGCAGGGGCTGCTATTTTCCGGCGGCGGCAAGGAGACAACGGAGAAGCGATCCGCGCGCCAGGACCAAGCGGACCACCACATCCGCCAGCACGAGGGTCTCGATGCGGATCTGAAGGCCAAGACGGGGCGATACTTTGCGACCCGCGATCCTGAGCACAAGCGCCACATGCACCTGGCGGCGACCGCCCACGATAAGAACCTGATCGATATGGCGCGCGCTCTCGGGCTGCCGCAGACCGCGGAGCACGCCAAGGGCTGGATGAAGAAGAACGCGGACCACGTCGCCAGGGTCCGCGCTACGACGCCGGGCACGCAGACCACACTATTCGGGGTTCCCGCGAAGCCGAGACGGAAGTACAAAAGCGGAGCACAGAAGCGCAAAGAGGCCGCCGCCCGGCGGGCTAAGGACCAGGGGAGCTTGTTTTGAGACCGAAGGTGATCCCGCTCGACGTGTACCTGTTCGCGCGCCGGACTCGACCTGACGTGTTCCGCCAGCTCCAGGTTGCGATCCGCAAAGGCCACGCCGTGATCGGCGCGCGACGTCGCCAGCTGGCGCTTAGCAAGGCCGCCCGGTGACGCGCGAGCAACTGCTACAGCTCCGCCAGATAATACGTGATCACTCGGTTGCACTGGCGATCGAGGTCGCGGGACCGTCCATCGTGCCGGAGGATGAGATCAAGCGGCTGGTGAGTCGGGGCATTCTGGACGCGGACGCCGCCGATGCACTCAGGGTGGACTATCTCGGGGACGCGTACACGTGGGGGCAGGTGGTCGCGGCGCTGGCGGCGACCGGGGTGGAAGCGGACGCGATGACATCCGCGGCGCTGTTGGCGGAGCTTGTGCGCAAGCCGATCACAATGACCAGCGTAGAGCGGGACGCGATCGATCATGTGCGGCTCGCTGGCGGTGACAAGCTGGCCGGTCTGGGCAACCGGTTTGCGGACCGACTAACCGATCGCGTGCACCAGGCGACCGAGGCGCAGCGGCGGGCGCGGCTCACGGGTGTGCGGAGCGTTGTGGAGCGCGGGATCGATGAGCGCCGGACTTCGCGCCAGGTTGCCACCGACATCGCGCGCGACGTCGAGGAATGGACGCGCGACGTGGACCGGGTCGCTGTGACAGAGCTTCAAGACGCCCACAACGAGGGAACGGCCGCCTGGATATCCAAAACGCACGGCGGCGGCGATGCTCGTGTGGCCAAGGTTCCAGATCCTGGCGCTTGTCGGGACTGTCGGCGGCTATATCTGCACCAGGGGGTTCCGCGGATCTTCCAGCTGCGCGACCTGAGCGGAGCGAGCAACTACCGCCGCCCGCGCGCTGAATGGGTGCCAACGCTGGAGACGACGCACCCGTGGTGTCATTGCACGATCGTGCACGTGCCGGAGGGGTTCGTGTTTGGCGCGGACTGGATTCTGGTGCCGGAGGAGATGACCGCGGAGGTGGCGGAGGGGCTGGACGAGTACCGTCGCCACCTGGCGCAACGGGAGGCCGAGGATAGATCGGCGGAGGCACCAGAAACATGGCGCCTGTGATGCGGTGCGATCACTGCGGTGCGGAACTGCTCCACAAGGCGGCAGACGGGCGGCTGAAGATGCGTGTACCGGCTCGCCTGATCGCGTTTCGCAAGTCGGCTGAATCTGATGAATATCGGGGGGAGATGCCCTGCCCCAGTTGCCGCAAGGACACCCGGCTAGCGGTAAAGTACACGCTATCGACCACGGAGAGCTTGACACCGCGACGTCGGCGGGTGCAATCTACGAGCGGAACGCGAGAGGTCCAATAAGTGGGACGGGCGGCCAGTAGGCTCCCCGTCCTTTTTTTTATGATGCACGACGCCGCAGCCCAGAACGTTAGTCCAGCCGCCGAGTTTGGCGGCGGTAGCCCGTGGATGCTTAACGGCACCTGCACGCTCCGCAAGGCGGGCGACAAGATGCTGATCGAGGGGATTATCTCCAGCGAGACGCTCGACGCTGACGGCGAGATCGTGGTGCAGGACGGGCTCGACTTTACGTATTTCATGGAAAAGGGCTGGTTCAACGACAACCACAAGCAGGACACGAGCGGCGGGCTGGGTGTCCCCCTGAGTGTCGAGCAGGTTGTCCTGCCTAATGGCAAGCGCGCGACGAAGGTTTTGGGCGAACTGTTCGACATACCTGAGTCGAGGAAGATTTTTGAACTGGCGCAGGCTGCCGGTGACCGGCGCCCGCTCGGGTTTTCCCTGGAGGGCGCGATCGTCAAGCGCGACGGTCCCGGCGGCAAAATCGTTGCCAGTGCAAAAGTGCGCGACTGCTCCATAACGCGGCACCCGAAGAACCCCGACTCGACATTCCAGGCGCTAGCCAAGGCGCTCAAGGCGCACGAGGTGCCAATGTCACCGGTTCGGCGCTCTCGTGAGGTGGTTCGGATCGATCATCCGTTCCCGGATATGCGTAAGGCGCTGGCGGCGGGCTACAACGAACCGGCCGCCCCCGTGGCGCAGCCGCTCGTTCCGCAGAGCATGCACGGTACTGTGGCGACCGCCACATACTCGGCTGATAAAGCGATCGATAAGCTCGCGCGCGAGCTGAACATATCCAAGGCGGCAGCCCGTCGGATCTATAACACGTTGCAGGCGCAACGACGGAAAGGATAAAGGAGCGACCAATGGACGCTAGCGAGTTTGTTTCAGAGTTGGACCCGGCGCAGCGGGATGATTTGATCAAGGCGCTCGGGGTCTCCGGCGCTGATGTCGAGCTGTCGGCGGACGAGCTGGACGAGACGATCGAGGAGCTGAAAAAGGGCATGGATGCGCCGGACTGGGATCAGGCCAGCACCGCTTCCGAGATCGACGTGACTGGCTATCTGTCCGAGGTTGTCGATTCGCTCCAGAAGGGCATGGGCGGTATTTACGACGCTCAGGACGTGCTCGCGAAGGGGATGTGCGCGGTGGTCGAGGCTGTGCAGGATCTGCGCGATCAGGTCTACAGCGCCCGCTGCGAGAATGACGAGATCCGAAAGTCGCTGCGGCTTCCAGAGCCTCGCAGATCGGCAGAGCACGACGTGGTTCCGATGGAGCCGCCCGGCGAGCAGCACGATCTGACCATCGGAGAGGCGTCGGATCTGATTTTGAAGGCGATCCAGAGCGAGAACGACCCGATCCGTCGGGATCTGCTCGCGAAGGCGCTGACGGACGTTGAACTTGGCCGTCCCCTCGGGCCGGACACGTTGCGGGAGCTTGGGATCGCCTAGTTGGCCGATCTTGTGACAACAGGGAACACAAAGAGAGGAGCATAGAGAATGCTTGGTATCGGAGGATTCGGGACGATCACCCCGCAGGACGTTTTTGCCTTGAAAGAGGCGATGGCAAAGCAGCGGCTACGAAAAGCGCTGTCCGCGGGCTACAACGATCCGGCCGCGTCTGTGGCGCAGCCGCTCGTGCCGCAGAGCATGGAGAAGACGTTGGCATCCGCCACGTATCGAAGCTCCGACGCGGTGCTGTGGAAGAAGATCCCCAAGGTCGGCGTGTCAGCAACGGTCAACGAGTTCTCCCGGATCGAGGAGCACGGCTCGCGGGACGTAGAGGGCTGGTTCTCTGAGGGCGGCTCCCCGCTGCTCGAACAGTCCACCTACACGCGCGATTTCACGCGCGTGAAATATATTGGGGTCAAAGGCGCGACGACGTTCGCGATGATGCACTCCCGGATCGTCGGCGCAAACGCGACGGCAGAGGCCGAAGAGGTTGACCGGAAGACTCTCCAGCTGATCGGACTGATCGAGGATGCGCTGTACTTTGGCGACAGCTCGATCAACCCGCTGGCGTTCGACGGACTGCGCGCGACTCTTGAGAAGGAAGCGCCCGCGAACATCGTGGACCTGCGCGGCCAGGTTCTCACCGGTCGGCAGATGCGCGAGGACATGGCGCTCCAGCGCGACCTGTTCGCCACGCCGAACCTCGTGGTGATGAGCCACGGGACACGGGCAATCCTGGGCAACCTGGAAGATCCGGCCATCCGCCGCAACGACCCGAGCGGCAAGGGCGCCCGCGTGGGCACGACCGCCGAGGGGCTGAACGCGGATCACGGTCTCGTTGGGTTTGATTCCACCTTCTTCCTCAAGGCCAAGACCGCGATCCTTGGTAGCGCGGGCGTGCAGAGCGCGGCCATCGGGCCAGATCCTGACTTTGCGGCTCCGACTGCGATAGCGTTCGACGCTGACGCCGGAGACAACGGCGCCAACGTCGCACTGGCCGGTGCCGAGGTGTCGAACTGGGTTGAGGACGACGTCGGCGTTTACATCTACCGGATCGTAGCGGTGTCCGACCATGGGCACGCCGCCTCGATCCAAAGCGCTAGCGTGACGGTTGAGTCCGGCAAAAAGAACACGATGCAGATTGACGACGGCTCAAACGACCCGACGAAGGGCGGCAACTCGATTCGGTACTACAAGGTCTTCCGGTCCGAGAAGGACGGCGGTGACGGGACGTGCCGGTTCATCAAAAACGTAGCAGCGGCGACCGGCGCCGGTCTAACGACGATCACGGACTTCAACGACGACATTCCCCAGACATCCTGGGCTTTTAGCCTTCAGATGACGCCGGATGTGGTCGAGGTCGTCCGGCTCTTGGACATGATGAAGCAGGACCTTGCTATTCGGTCGACCACTAAGGAGTTTCTCCTTATTTTGTTCGCAGCTTTCCGCTCCCGCACGCCGACCAAGCTCTGGGCGTGGAAAAACTGCGGCCAGAGTCTCTAAGATGGAGACCACCTATGTCGGTCGTCACGTTGCTCTCCGTAGCGTGGCGCTGAACCACCAGGGTACTACCGTTCAGATCGACGCTGACGGCGAGTTCAAGACGACCGACAAAGAGTGGTTTGACTCGCTGATGGCGATCAAGAGCTTCTCGCGGGTGAGGGTGATAGGGGCGCCGCCAAAGCCAAAGCCAAAGCCAAAGGCAGCGCCCGCTCCAGCTCCAAAACTAAAGCCGTGGGCGAAGAAAAAGACGCCAGCGAAGAAGAAAAAAAAGGGGTGATTCGTGGCTAGTGGCGAGAAAACGACCGCGCTCTCTAACACCGAGGTGGCATGGGCGGAGCGTACCGACCAGACCGCGGCGAAATTCAAGACGGTGCGAAAGCTGAACGATCTCGACGTCGCTGTGTGCCTGTTGTCGTTCAACATTGACGATGAGGACACCGACAAGTGCGAGTTCAACATTGAACTGACGCGCGCGGACTTTCAGACCTCCCCGTTCCCGATCACTACAGTCGAGCCGGACGCGGATGGTGTAAAGGCGAGCGTGATCGCGGCGGACGACGTCAGGATAATGATCGAGGTGTTCGACAGCAGCGGCTCGAATGCGGACGTAACAGACATCAAGATCAACGTGGCCGGAAACGCAATATCCACCGACGCAAACGCGCGGGTGATCGCCAAGCTGGGCGATGATGGTTTCCTGTCGGGCGACATCGAGGACGTGGGCGGTGGCAATAACTCAACGTTCCACTGCATCGCCACGGTTCTAGGTTTCCCGATGGCGGCGCCAGCTTACGCGACCGCCACGTTCGACTAAACACAAGGAGGCTCCAGGTGGCTAGTGGTGAGAAGACTACCGCGCTCTCTAACACCGAGGTGGAGTGGGCGGAGCGTACCAGCCAGACCGCGGCGAAATTCAAGACGGTGCGAAAGCTGAACGATCTTGACGTCGCCGTCTGCCTTATGTCGTTCAATGTGGACGACGAGGACGGCGACGAGTGCGAGTTCAACATTGAACTCACGCGCGCGGACTTTCAGACCTCCCCGTTCCCGATCACCACGGTCGAGCCGGACGAGGATGGCGTGACGGCGAGCGTGATCGCGGCGGATGACGTCCGAGTGATGGTTGAGGCATTCGACAACAGTGGGTCGAATACGGCCGCAACAGACATCAAGATCGACGTAGGTGATAACGCAATCTCGACAAACAACAACCCGCGGGTGATCGCCAAGTTTGGCGATGATGGTTTTCTATCGGGCACCATCAAGGACGTGCAGGGGGGTGCAGACACAACATTTCACCTGATTGCCACCTGCCTGAATTTTCCGATGTCTACGACTGCCTACGCAACCGCCACGTTTGACGACTCCTGATGCCGGAAGGAACGCGAGCGCGCCAGGCTTTCTCCACTGCGCAGGCCATCTCCCGAGTACACGACTCGCCGTCGCAAGCGCTTGTCACGGTGGACGGCGCTTATGCGCCAGACTACGCCGTTGCGAAGACGATCACGGTGACCGGAAACCAGTCCGATCCGAACGATAGTGCACCGACTGCGGCCTTCGTGATCCCCGCCCTGGGCGGGTGTCGCGTGGCGTGGTTTGTGACTTTCGGAGAGACCGACGGGGGTGCGAGCGCTACCGTGTGGACAAAGGTTCCTGGTCACGGTTGGCTGATTGCGCGCCCAACTGTGGCGATCGTGGGGCGCACCGAGGTGATTACCGCCACCGGCCAGCGTTCTGCGTTCATTCAGTTCACCAGCACAGCGAACGTTGGTGATGGCGTGGGCGTCAACAAGGAACCGGCGACACTGATAGCCGTACCGGTCGGCTGATGGGGGAGGGGCATGGCTTTCCCCATTGATAAGGCGTGGCTGGTCGATCGATACCTGACAAAGCTCGATTTGACGGGAGACAACGGCGACGAGTACCCCGATGCGTTTTATACGAACGCGATCGACGCAGCCCTGGAAAATGCCAAGGCGCGGTTTGATCTGCCGATCACGACCAAGACGGTAACGGAGCGGCTGGACTACAACGCGCGAGACTGGGAGGCGTGGCAGTTCCTGCACCTGTCCAAAGTGCCGGTCAGGTCAGTTACAGCAGTCAAATACAAATACGGCACCAGCGCCATGCTGGACATCCCAACCGACTGGTATTTCCTAGAGTCTGAGATGAGCGGACAGCTTCAGATGATCCCAAACCTGTCGTCGTTCGGGACGCCGTTTATACCGATAATGGGCGGGATGCCGATCTGGGCTGGTCCCTGGACGCCTGGCGGCATGCGTCAGCTCCCTGGCTGGTTTGAAGTGATCTACGAGGCGGGCTGGGCGGACGAGGACATCCCGGCCGACATCCTGCACGCGATCTCCTTGTGGGCAGGAATCGAGGTGCTGAACACCGCGGGCGACCTGATAGCAGGCGCTGGCGTCGCCTCGTTCTCGATCGGGGTGGACGGGATACATAACTCGCTCAATACCACGAGTTCCGCGACAAACAGCGGGTACGGGGCGCGCATAATCCAGTGGGAGAAGCAGCTCAAGGAGATGGAGCCGATCATTCGCGCCCGCTACCGCGGTAGCTCGCAGTGGGATTTTGCTTAGATGAACTTCGCGGTGTCAGCTCCCAACAAGATCCGGCCGATGGCAGGGATCGAGTTCGACCGCGAAAAATTCGATCGAATGCTGTACCTGCGGGGGTGGAAACTCACGTGGGAAAAGGCGAGCCGTTGCCCGTGTGTCGAATCGGCCGAGAGCGATCACGCGCGCCCCGACTGCACCGTGTGCTCCGGTCTCGGCTGGGAATGGCACAGCGCCGAGACGGTCCGAGCGGTTGTCACCGGCGCGGCGCAGGTACATGAGGAGTTCCAGAAGTTCGGAGCGTGGGGGCGCGGACAGGTGCGGATCACGCTCCCCCCGGAGCAGCTCCCAGGCTACCAGGACCGTTTTACGGCGCTTGATAGCGTGTTTCTGATGCAGGACTACGGGACGCGCACGGCGGACGGCACGGACGCTCTGAGGCTGCCTATCGTTCAGCGCACGATGCTGTTGGCAGCTGGCACGGTGACGGTTGGGGTGACTCACGTGCGAATCCAGGCGGAGGACGGCACGGCGGGCGAGACAGCGACCGAGGGGATCGACTTCGCGATCTCAGACGGCGAGATCGACTGGTCGCTTGGCGATGCGCTTGGCACGGCGCCGCCTGTCGGTCGGAAATTCACGGCGACGTACTACGCGCACCCGCGGTTTATCGCGATCGAGGACAGCTACAGCGCGCGCGACAGCTACCTATGGACAAAGACCAAGCTCGAAAACCCGCCGCTACACCTTCAGCTCCCGGTGACCGTCTCGGCGCGGCTGGTCTACGAGGGCGATGACGAGCGCGAGGGCGTGAGCTGATGGCTGTGATCTCCATCGCAACCCTCGACTTCGGCCGCCTGGCGGACGTTGCAGACCTCGACAAAGCGCGCGCCAGGATAGACCAGGCCGCGTCGTTGACGCGCGCGGAATGGGTGCGCCTCGCCAAGCGGCGCCTGCGTAACCCTGAGACTCGCCGCGACTACCTCCGAGGACTCCAGCCGGTCGAGCGTCTCGGCGGTCACGTACTGATCCAGCTGACCGGCAAGCTCCCGAACATGATAGAGCGCGGATGGCCTGCCACCGATCTGCGTCAGACCATGTTGAGCGCCAGCGCGAAGGGCGTGCGGACGTCGAAAAAGGGTTACAGGTACCGGTACATCATGTTCCGGCGGTACATGTACGGTAAACGCGTCTCTCAGCACATGCCGCAGAATGCGGCGCACAACAGCGAACAGAAGATCAAGATCCTGCGGCGGGTCGCGCGCGCACTCAAGCCAACGCGCGAGGTAGCTGGTAGGGGGCGGGTGTGGGGGGAGCGTACCACGGCGAAAAAGATGCGCGAGATCGGCATCCGAAAAGCGCGCGCGCACCATGCACTGTCGCTGATGGCCGGGCTGTACCGCTTTGAGCACTCATACGGCGGACGCAAGCAGGGATCGTATGGAAACTTCAGAACAATCAGCACGAACCCGTCCAGCCACCGCCCCGGTCCGCACGGCGATCGGAACTGGCTGCACCCCGGCATCCGCGCCCGCTGGATCAGTCGTGACGTGCGGGAATATCTCCGGCTCGTGGTGATCCCGCAGGTGTTCGCGCCGGGTGGTGTACCGTGATACCTCCGCATCGAGCTGTTGTTAGAGCGCTGCGGGCGGGGCTGGTTGAGGTCATGGAATCGGCCAGCCTATGGAGCGAGGTCATGGGCGAGCACTTTGAGGACACCGACGAGCGCGACCGGTGGCACGATCGGGTCGTTGCGGTGCAGCCTGAGATCGTCAAAGGGTTTCCCCGCGGAACGGTCCGGTTCCCCTGCTGGTCGGTCCTGCTCGCCAGCGAAAACGATCGAGTCAGGGCGATAGGCGATCGGGTCGTGTACGATACGGTCGCGCGCCAGGATGTAACTGGCGCGATCGAGGACGCCCGCATATCGATTTGGATGTGGGCGGAGACGATGGACGAACTGGAAGTGCACCACCGACTCGTCAAGGGCTTGATGAGAGGGCGCACAACGTGGTTTATTGAGACCATCGGGTACGATCTGCTCGTGTTCGCTGGAGCTGCGGACGAGATGCCAGATCCAGAACGGTCACCGGAGCTGATTCATGTGCGGTCGCAGGAATGGCTATTTTCGGGGGTCGAGGCAACCTATACTGATCTGGGTTCGCCGGTGAGCACTGCAAACGAGATACACACCTATCTGGACGACGTGACCGTGGATGGGGTACAGGGCGGCGTGACGCCGCAATAGGAGACAGGAATGCCAGCACCAGGAACCATCGTAAACGGCAAGTTTTTCCGGCGGCCAGGCTCGCGGTCTGTTCTGATCGGGGATGCGCTGGCAGGATCTGGCGTCAGCCCGCGGGGGATCATGGCGCTGGTTATGTCGGCGGAGCGCGGCGAGCCGCTTGTGCCGCAGTATTTCGAGACACCGACGGCGTTTGAGGCGGCATTCCCGACCACCGGGCCAAAGCTCTCCGGCTTGATCTGGGGTGCGTCCAGAGACGGAAAGATCAGCGGTTCCCCGACTCGCGTGGTGACCGTCCGCGTCGATCCGGCGGTCAAGGCCGACGCGTTCCTGGTGGACACGGACGACGCCAACGTGTTCAAGGTCGAGGCGGCGGACTATGGCATCTACGGGAACCAGCTCTGGTCAAAAGTAGAGAGCGCGAGCACGAGCGGACTCAAGTACACGTTCGGGATCGGCCAGACTGAGGAAGTGTTCGACAACGTCGAGCTGGATGCGTTCTCCGTTACACGTGAGGCCGATGCCACTACAGAGGCTGAAATTTCAGTGATGACGCTAACCGTCACACCGTCAACCGGCGTGGTTGTCCGATGTGAGACGCCTGCGCATACCGTTTTTTCGCTGACAGCAGGGGCGCATTTTACCAAATGGGCGTTCAATGGTGATCTTACGATTGTGCTGGATCAGGTCACAAACGATGGCGCTTGTGAGGTTGTCGTCGTTGGCGATAACGAGGACGGCACAGCCCAGACGGTGACCACTGCGATCGGCGCTTCAACGACCAGCGTGACAACCGGCAAAACGTGGACCAAGATCACCTCTATCACGGTGAACGACGACGGCAATGCGACGACCGTGACGGTCAAGGCCGACTCGTTCAACCTGCCGATCGCTCAGTTCCCAACTATCTCGGATGTGGTCGGGCGGATCAACGGCGATCCGACTCTGGGATACGAGGCGAAGCTGTTGACCGGTCAGACGATCGACGTGGTGGATCTGGACAAGGTCACGACGGCAGACTGCACCGCGGCAGGCGGCGGCAAGGCGTCGGCCGACGTCCTGGCGGCGGACACCAAGATCAACTCCCAGTCGGAGCTGATCACAGTGACGCGACAGACGGGCGCAGTAACCCTCCCTGAGACAACCGGATCGGCTAAGGTTTACCTCACGTCAGGTAGCGACGGGGTGGCAGACGATGGTGACTGGAAGTCAGCGCTCCAGGCGCTGGAGACCGAATACATCAACGTCGTAGTACCACTGACCACGAGCGCCAGCATTCACGAGCTGGTACGCGTCCACTGTAACCTGATGAGCGGAGAGGGCGGCGACGAGCGGAACGCATATATCGGCGCAGCAGCGAATGAGGATCTCGGCGCCTTGCACGACCGCGTGATCGTGCTCAACAACCGGAATATGTCGCTGACTGCCCAAGAGATCCAGGTGTTCACGCCTGCCGGAGAGAAGACTTGGCGCTCGCCGGAGTACACCGCCCTCCTTATGGGGTCTTTGCAGTGCTCCCGCCCGCTCGGTATCCCGCTGACGTGGAAGCTGGTCAACGTTCTGGACTTCCGGCAGAAAACGAACTGGAACCCACACGACAACGGAGAGGAGGCGCTGGAGAAGGGCTTGACTCTCATCGAGGACAGTCGGCTCGGTCCGCGGATCTTGCGCCAGCTCACCACGTACCAGCAGAGCGCGCACGAGGTCTACTGTGAGATCAGCCGGAACGAGAGCGCCAACGAGTCGGTAAAGAACGTGCGACGGGCACAGGAGCGCTTCATCGGTGATCCTGACGTGCCAGGTACGCGCGGGACGGTGCAGGCGGTAGCGCGCCAGGAGTTGGAGCGCCAGGTCAGGGACGGCGAGATCAAAGCCTACGGCAATCTCCAGACGACAGAGATCGCGCTCGGGTTTCAGACGGTCTATGATCTGGTCCCGGTCGGCGCGATCACGTTCATCAATACAATCGCGTACTTGCAGAAGGAAATCGCCGCATAGGCGGAGGGGAGCCATAGATGGCAACAAAATCATTTTCGAGCGCCCGCGGCGAATTTAAGGTGAACAACGTACTGATTGCCTTCTGCACCGGGGTTAGCGGCAACGAGAGCATTGCGCGGCGCCCCATTCGCCCCGTGGGCACGGTCGAGGCGTTAGAGCGCCCAGCGGTCGCGGTAGACGTTCAGCTCTCCGCGCAGATGGTGCGGATCGTGGAACTGGACGAGGTGCAGCAGGGTCTGGTCGGCGGGCGAGACACCGCCAGCTTGCTCGATGAGGGCGAGGCGATTCTGGAGTTGTACGACAAGGTTGGCGATAAGGCGATTTATACGGTCGAGGGCGCAGTGCCCAGTAACCTGTCGTTCTCGATGATGAGCGGCGACGTGGTCACGACCGCGATCAACTTTGAAGCGCGCCGCCTGCTGCGTGAGAGCGAGGTCTAATGTCTGCACGGGTCGAGCCGCTTGACGCTGTTTCGTTCGATGAGCTGCGATCTCAGGTGCTACAGCCAGCCGCAGAGGCGCCGCCAAAGGTTAGCGTTGAGGATCTGCTCCTGCACGACTTCAAGGTGATCGATCGCACCGTCTCCCCACCGCGCGAGGGGGTTTTTACGTCGGAGGTGCCGACGACATCGACCCGCATCAACCTGGCAAGGTCTCACGGCGTGCTCGCAAACGGAGTGCCTTGGGAGAGCTTCCCGCGCGAGGATCAGGAGCTGATGGACTCAATCGCGCTCTGCACGTGGTGTCTTAAGGCAAAGCCGGACTGGTTTGAGGATCCGATGGGTGGGCGTTGTCCTATCGTGATCCTGCGGGTCGGGGAGGAGATACGGGCACACATTGCCCGATTTTTTCGCGCAGTTGCCGACGCTGGCGAGATCAGCGAGGAACGACCGCTCGTGGAGGTTGCGGCTTTGGTGGGAGGACAGATACGGCCAGCCGTCGATCCGTAACGAGTTGTTCGACTCGGTCCCGCTGGAGATGTGGCGGCTTCTCCAACTGGTAACGCTAGACGACGAGTCATTCGAGCAGGCGCTAACTCCGGCGCTGGTGGCCACGAAGGGCAGGGCGATGGACCTGGACGACCGCGTGGCTTACGGTTACGAGGTGGCTAACGTGCACCGTCGTCGCGCTACCGGAGGTCGAATTTAGTGGCTAACATCCCCACCGTCATAGACATCCAGGCGAACACGGCAACGCTGGACGATCTAGAGGCGCGCGTCGATCGCATAGTGCAGCGCTTGCGCAGTGCAGGGC
>Ga0114906_1000892_pt1 | contig 16071 bp, 13 predicted proteins | sample MalvirDeepMed_M9_FD_89687 | JGI IMG/M metagenome (GOLD analysis project Ga0114906, IMG submission 89687) | Marine viral communities from the Global Malaspina Expedition - Malaspina viral metaG DeepMed_M9 | ecosystem: Environmental > Aquatic > Marine > Oceanic | place: Mediterranean Sea...
TGAAGGATAATGTTACTCAAAATTCTGAGTTTCGTATAAAATGGCCGTTGGGAGAATTGGGTTCGCTGCCTGATGATGCAGAACAAAATATGCGGTTAAATTTTGTTGAACAAGATGTTGCAAAAATGGAAAAGTATATAGATGATTTACGGCTTGAGGCCGCTAGGATATTAGGATCTACGGAAGTTTATAGGGATGGATCAGCTCCAAGTAATTAACTCTTGGACATAACTAAGAAAGCTGTAGTGTGTTTGAATCTAGCATTGTAGATGGGATTGAGTATGTTTTTCCTATGGATTCTAATGATCTAATTATTAGATCTGTAAAGGAAGATCACACCATACCATGTGCATATAATATAGATTTTATAAAATATTTTGCAGATCCTGACGATGGATATATTATAGACGCTGGATGTCACATTGGTACGTATTCATTACCTTTAGCTAAGGATGGATATAATGTTATTGCTATAGATGCATGTATTGAAAGTATACAGTGTTTAAATGCTAGCATTAATATGAATAATATACCAAATATATTAACTATAAACGCTTGTCTTTCTGATTGTAAACAATTATGTAGTTTTAATAGTAATACGGACGCTACTTCTGCTATAGATTTAAATCCTCTTGTAGACTTAGATCCGCTACCTCTTCCTAACTTGTTAGCTATTGAAAAATTTATATCAAAACCTCTAACTGACTCTTCAAAAGTAACAATTGAAACATCTACATTAGATGACATTATAGGAACAAAGAATTGTAGTCTTATTAAATTAGATGTAGAAGGTCATGAAAAAGAGGTGCTGATGGGTTCTACTGGTATAATTAAAAATCATTCACCGTCGCTTCTTATAGAAATTAATACTTGCTTGCTAGAACAGAATAATACTGATCCACGAGAGATTTTTAAAGTATTAGATGATTTATCTTATGATATTTTTATATGCACTTATCAAGGCAGTGCAGACTCTCAACAATATCGACTTCAACCAATTAAACCTACTGATATTTTTCCTTTTTGTGTAATAGATGTTTTGTGTCTACATAACACATATGATAAGTCTAAACTAGAAATGCACGACTATTTTACAGTTGGTGATATTGCAGATCAGTTTAATAATCCTAAAATTCGAATGTATGATAAGGAATCACCATGTTATTCTTATTTTGATAGAGCCTTTTCCGAACTTATAAATAATCAAGTTATAAGTTTAGGTTCTACTAATCTACGTAGAAATAGGCGTTCAATTTATTAATATTTAAATAAGGAGATAGATTAAATTGTATGAATCCGCTACTATAGATGGTATAGAACTTGTATTTGATGAAGAGGCTGATGATGTCATAATAAAAATGATACGCGATATTAGGGATTGTCCAGTGTGGGGATGTAAAGAATGCTCAAAGAAAATTTCTTTGAAAATTAGTCATGTGGCATCTTTACTATCCAACATAGTTAAACCAGACGATGGCTATATAATAGATATTGGATGTCACATTGGAACCTGTTCTCTACCTCTTGCAAAAATGGGATATGATATTGCAGCAATAGATGGATCTGATCGTAGCATAACTTGTTTACAAGAGGCTGCAAAGAGAAATGACTTAAGCAATATTAAAGCTGTTAAAAGTGTTTTGTCTAATGGTAGACAGCCTTGTGCATTTCCTCAATCTATAGAATCTGATAGTACTATGAAATTTTCTGCATTGCCTGTGGATGCCAATATATTAACTTCTACTTTAGATCAACTAGTCCTAGAACAAAAGACTTTTGCATCATTTGATAAAGAATGTTCTTTAATAAAGATAGATGTAGGAGGTTATGAAAAAATAATATTACAGGGAGGTGAGTTTACTATTGCTAATCATAGACCTGTTCTATATCTAGAAATTGATAATTCACGCTTATACTCTAGAGGGATTAAACCTGTCGAAGTTTTAAATTCATTACGAAAATTAGATTATCATATAGCATATCCATATTGGAACCTAGAAGACGATTTGGTATCTTTTAGAGAAATTGATCCTTTAGCACTCTTTCCTTTTGGTGTGAGAGACATAGTGTGTTTTCACAAGAAACATAATGTAAAAGATGAAATAATGAATTTTATTATAAATCGATGGCTACCTCCACACTCGCATAAAAAACTATATCAAATGTTATTGACTGCGCGTGACGAGAATCCAGATTCTCCCCATATGGATTATTATAATTCATTAATAACATCGGAACTCAAGTAAAACAATTAAGGAAATAAATAATATGAAATCAGCTTTAATAACCGGTGTTACAGGACAAGACGGTTCTTATTTAGCAGAGCTTTTACTGGAAAAAGATTACAAGGTAATAGGGCTAAAACGACGTACTAGCACCGACAATCTTGAAAGGCTTTCTAAATGTGTTAATCATCCGAACTTTTCTATCGTTGAAGGAGAAGTTGCAGATTCTGGATGTGTCTACAAACTTATTGATAAATATAAACCGGATGAAGTTTACAATCTTGCTGCGCAGTCACACGTAGGCACATCATTTGAACAACCAGACTTTACGTTTCAAGTTAACACTTTAGGACCATTGCACTTTCTAGAAGCTATTCGACGTTTTTCACCAAATACAAAATTTTATCAAGCATCAACAAGTGAAATGTTTGGAAAGAATTATACTGAAAAAAGTTATGATGTATATGACGAAATGTATGACGGCAATTCTAATAAAGTAATAGAAAGTAAATATCAAGATGAAGATACTGTCTTCATGCCTCAATCTCCTTATGCTATAGCTAAAACAGCTGCGCACCATCTTGTGCGTGTATATAGAGAAGCATATAATATTTTTGGATGTTGTGGAATTCTATTTAATCATGAAAGCGAACGAAGAGGAGAGCATTTTGTTACTCGTAAAATTACCAAATGGATTGGTGAGTTTATGGCTTGGATAAGTAGACACAATATTCAATATTCAGATTTGGTTTTTGATGAAGACGAAATATATATACCCGGAAGAATATCTAAGGATCAAGGTTTTCAATTCCCTAAGCTACGTCTAGGTAATCTTGAAGCTCGTAGAGACTGGGGTCATGCAGAAGATTATGTTGTTGCTATGTATAGTATGATGCAAAAAGAAAACTCTGATGATTATGTTATTGCTACAGGTAAAACATATTCAATTAAAGAGTTTTTAAATGAGGCTTTTTCTTCGATAGATATATGGGATTGGAATAATTATGTGGTTGTAGATCCTAAGTTTTATAGACCAGCAGAAGTTGAATATCTTCTTGGTCTTCCAACAAAGGCTCGTGACAGTCTCGGTTGGACTCCTAAGACTGAATTTCAAGAATTAGTACACTTAATGGTGGATCACGATATAAATGAGGCGCAGAAATTGGAGTGATCCTGCTTACGCACAATGGCGTAAAGATATTCGTAAGCGAGATCATAATAAATGTCGATGGCCCGGTTGTAACTCTAGGAGAAGGCTAGAGGTGCATCATATTAAAAAATGGGAGAGCCATCCGGCTCTTCATTATTCTATTAATAACGGCATTACTCTCTGTAAGACATGTCATCAAAAAATTAAAGGACAAGAAGAAAACTATGAGTTGTTTTTCTTAAAACTTTTAGAGTGGGGCGCTAAATGAGTAGATTTACTGTCATACGTGATTCGAGAGAAAAAGAAGGTCATGGATGGTGGTATGATGAAGATGCATATTGCATAGGAACAGAAATTACTAAGTTGGACATTGGCGATTACAGCATAAAGGATAAAGAACACATACTGTGTATAGAAAGAAAGGAATCGGTTTCAGAGTTTGCAGGAAACTGTGGGGAAAAAAGATTTTTGCGAGAATTAAAGGCAATGTCTTCTTTTCCTCATGCCTTTCTGTTACTTGAGTTTGGTTGGCATCAAATAGAACAATATCCGGTGGGTTCTAGCGTTCCCAAATCAAAGTGGAAAGACATACGAATTAAAGGTAAATACATGATGCGAGTTATTGTGTCGGCACAGATAGAACATGGTATTCATGTTATGGCGTGTGGAGATAAGAAAAAAGCTGAAGAAATAGCATTTAGAATAATGAGGCATGTCGATGACTTATAACGTAGAAAATCCCGAACACGCTTGGCTAAACTTAACAAATGAAGATATTAAAGATATTAAAAACCCTCTGATTGATCTGAGTCAAAAAGATAAAGACAATTTACATCTATATATTCTTGGCTTGATGAGACAGCCTGAATACTTTCAATGGACAGTTAAAAAATTATTGAATATTGAACTTCTTCCAGAACAGGTTGTTATATTACAGGAATTGTGGAATCGTGCCTTTCCTATGTATATAGCAAGTCGTGGTTTTGGTAAATCGTTTTTACTATCTGTATATGCCATTCTAAAATGTATTCTGATTCCGGGAACTAAAATTGTTATAGTGGGTGCTGCATTTAGACAAAGTAAGGTCATCTTTGAGTATATGGATACTATCTGGAGAAATGCTCCTATTTTACGAAGTGTATGCACTGATAGTAGTGGTCCTCGTCGTGACGTAGATAGGTGTACGATGAGAGTTAACGATAGTTGGGCAATGGCTGTGCCATTAGGAGACGGAAGTAAAATTAGAGGCTTGCGTGCTCATACAATTATTGCTGACGAATTTAATAGTATTCCTGTAGATATTTATGAAACGGTTGTTGCTGGTTTTGCAGCAGTCTCTGCTAATCCTACTCAGAATGTAAAACAAGCTGCTCGTCGAAAGATTCTACAAGATGCTGGTGAGTGGAATGAAACGTTGGAGATTGATTACAAGGATCGACAAACAAACCAATCCATTATAGCTGGAACTTGTGGTTATGGTTTCGAACACTTTGCTTCTTATTGGAAGAAATATAAATCAACCATTCAAACTAAGGGCGATTTTCAAAAAGCAGCAGAGGAAGCAGGAGAGGACTTAGATAAAGTACCTGAATATATGAAGCGTCTAGATTGGAAATCATTTTCTATTGTGCGTATACCATATGAACTTATTCCTGAAGGATTTATGGATGATCAACAGGTTGCAAGGTCAAGGGCTACTATGCACAATGGTATTTATCAGATGGAGTATGGGGCTTGCTTTACTTCTGATAGTCAAGGATTCTTTAAAAGAAGTTTGATTGAGGGGTGCGTTGCTCATGATCGTAACTGTTCTAGTCCGGGATGGGCTCCTTGGTGTTCTAGTCCTTTTGATCCTATGACTAGAGGCAATCCTGATTTGAAATATGTAATGGGGATTGATCCTGCTTCTGAGCAAGATAATTTTGCTCTTGTAATCATTGAAATACACCCAGAGCATCATAGGGTAGTTTATACGTGGACCACTAATAAAAAGGACTTTCAGAGCAGAAAACGCATTGGTCTAACAGATGAGAATGACTATTATAGTTTTTGTTGTAGAAAGATTAGAGAACTATATAAAGCGTTTCCTTGCGTTCGTATAGCTATAGACTCACAGGGAGGTGGTTATACTATTGCAGAGGGATTAAGAGATCATGATAAGATGTTTACTGGTGAGCGACCTATACTTCCTGTTATTGAAGATAAAAAAGAAAAAGATACTGATCGAGTTGCTGGCGACCATATTATTGAACTAATTAACTTTGCTAAAGCAGAATGGACTTCTCAAGCTAATCATGGACTTAGAAAAGATATGGAAGATAAAGTATTGTTATTCCCAAGGTTTGATACTTTAAGTCTAAGTCTAATGAGTGAAAAGGATAAGATTTCATTTCAGCAATTAAAAGACAAGGTAGGGGAGTCTAATGCCTTGCGACTGTATGACACATTGGAAGATGCTGTTATGGAAGTTGAAGAACTTAAAGATGAATTAGTAACAGTTGTAGTTTCTGTAACTGCTGGAGGAAGAGAGAGATTTGATACTCCAGAAGTTAAGACAGACACTGGTAAGAAAGGACGATTACGTAAAGATCGTTATAGCGCTTTAGTTATGGCAAATATGATTGCTAGAGAACTTCAGCGAGAAATTCCGGGTCCAACATATAATAACATTGGAACTGTGATTTCTCCCGGAGTCTATAATACTAGTCCTTCCAACCAAATGTATGTAGGTCAAGAGTGGGCTTCTAGTATGAATCAAAATACTTGCTTTGCAATTAGACGAGATTAAAAAGAATGGTGTAATAATCAATAGGTATTGATTTACATTCAATTACTATTACTTCTATAGGGATAAAACAGTGGCAAAAAAACCTTCTCCAAATGCTAAAGTGAATTTTCCATCGGATGGTCCAGCCTATGTGAGCTGGGCAGGTAATAAGGCTCAACAGGCAGATAGTTTAAAAATATATACAAGTGCTATTCAAGAAGCTGCCACTGCATCTCAAGGTTCTAGAACTAGGAATTATTCAGACCTAACTACTAAGTTAAGCGGAAGGCCCGGTCTTCGTGATTCTGATTATGATTATTTTAGACCGGATCAAAAAGTTCCCGAAACACATAAAGAGATTATCGCTTTTGCCAGAAAAGCTTATAGAAGAATAGGGTTGATTAGAAATGCTATTGATCTTATGGGTGATTTTGCTTGCCAAGGTATACGTTTAGTTCATCAGAACAAGCGGATAGAGAAGTTTTATAACGAATGGTTTACTCGCGTTAGAGGAAAAGAAACTTCTGAAAGGCTTTGTAATTTGTTGTTTCGAGAGGCAAACGTTCCCATAAGAATGCGTACTGCCAAAATTAATAAGCAAAAGAGATTAGAAATGCAACGTTCAGTTGCCTCTCCTGATATGAATGCTGATATTAAATTGTCTAATTTTTCTAAGGGCGAAATTCCTTGGCGGTATTCTTTTTTAGATCCATTAACGGTAGAAGTGGTGGGTGGCTCACTTTCTTCACTAACTGGGAATCGTAGATATATAATTAAACTTCCTCGACATACAGCAAATATGATTAGGAAATTTCGTAATTCTGACAACCCTCTTGAAAGAGAGCTTTTAAATCAAATTCCTCCTGAGATTTTGCAAGCGGCTGAAAATAATCAAGGAGTCTTGCTCCCTCCCGATAAGACCTTTGTTTATTTTTATAAAAAAGACGATTGGCAAGAATGGGCTGATCCTATGACTTATGCTTGTTTCAATGACCTCATTCTGTACGAACGACTTAAATTGGCAGATAAAACAGCTCTTGATGGAGCTATCTCTAAAATTCGAATTTTTAAACTTGGTAGCTTAGATCATAAACTTGCGCCTACTCCAGCCGCTGCTTCAACCCTACAATCAATTTTGGGTGCAAACGTTGGTGGTGGTACTACTGATATAGTATGGGGTCCAGATATTGAACTTATTGAAACTGGAACCGATGTGCAACGTTTTTTAGGAGAAGAAAAGTATCGTCCTACATTAATGGCTATTTATGCATGTTTGGGAATTCCTCCCACGTTGACAGGAACATTTGGAGCAGCCGGTACAACGAACAACTTTATTTCTTTAAAAACACTAACTGAACGTTTAAGTTATGTTCGCAATACTGTGTTGGAATTTTGGATCCATCAGCTTAAGATTGTGCAAAGCACTATGGGTTTTAGATTTCCTGCGCAGCTTGAGTTTGATTTTATGTATTTAGATGATCCTGCTGCTATGACAAATCTCTTGCTAGCAATGGCTGATAGAAATATTGTAAGCGACGAGTTTGTTCAGCGACATATTAAAGCTAAACCAGAAATTGAGCAAAGAAGAGTTCTCTCTGAAAACAAAGGTAGAGATACCAAAAAAATGGAAAAGGTTAGTCCGTATCATTCAGTTGACAAGCAACATAGTCTAGAAAAGATAGCGTTGCAAACAGGTGTTGCATCACCTAGTCAAGTAGGTGTAGAGCTTAGAGAGAAGAATGGTGATGAGTCTGGCTTAGAGATGCGTCGTCCTAAAGAGAATGGTCCTGTTAATAATCAGAAGCCAGAAGAAGAGTCTCATACAGGAGATCCGGGGCGACCAAAAAATTCACGAGACGTAGAAAAAAGAAAGCAAAAAGAATTTAAACCTAAAAATAAAGCCTCTATCGAACTATGGGCTAAGGATGCACAGGCTAAAATAGCTGAGACTATTAATCCGGGTATATTGAAACAGTTTAATAAAAAGAATATGAGAAGTCTTACTGCAAAAGAGTTTAATCAAGCAGAACAGATTAAGTTCTCTGTTTTATATAATCTAAATTATTTAGAACCTATAAATGAAGAGGCTATTTATTCAGGATTAAACCAAAAGTTGCCAAATGGTGTACTTGAAAAGTGTGAAGAGTGGATTGCTAACGCTGCTCTTGATATCAATAGAAAGTTAAGTATTGAAGAAATTAGAAATATACGGACTACTTTCTATGCTGAGCATTATGTTGCCAAGGGTAAGTTTGCTTATAAAGACCCAGTCACTGGTGAGATTTATTATTATTCCCGAAGGGGAGTTTATAAAAAAAATGGTAGAATATTAATATTTGTTAATAACCCATAAGGCATTCGCATGACTGATAAAATACAAATTTTTCAAGCCGAAAAAGACGCCGGTTTAGAACATCTTATTGAAGCTAATGCATCTATAGCCTATGAAGCGCCAGCCCTACTACGCTATGAACAAGAAAATGAAATACTTGCCGCACTAGATACCACTCAGAGATATAAAAAGCTTCCCTTTCCTATTGCAAAGGCTGCAAAAGGCGACCCAGATATTCATCATGTGTACTCTATTTTGGTTAGTACTTCTTGGAATAAAAATGATGATGTTTTTGATAGAGATGAAGTATGGGCATCTAAAGATACACCTAAGTATAAACCCACTAATTTAGAACATGACGAAAAACAAATAGTGGGTGGTATTATTGACAACTGGGCTGTTGATGATAATTTTAATTTAATTGATGAAAATTTAGATACCAAAGAGCTTCCAGACCGCTATCATATATTAGTATCTTCCGTTATATATAAACAATGGCAAGACCCAGAATATCTTAGTCGTGTTTTGGACCTTATTGAACAGATTGAAGCGGGAAATAAATATGTTTCAATGGAATGTGTTTTTAGGGGATTTGATTATGCTGTAGTTGATCCAAACGGTAAAAATCATATAATAGCTAGAAATGATGAAACCGCATTTTTAACTCAGCATTTACGGTCTTATGGAGGAACGGGTTCTTATCAAGAGCATCAGGTTGGTAGACTCTTACGAAATATTACCTTTAGTGGTAAGGGTTTTGTAGATAGGCCAGCGAATCCTGAAAGTATTATCTTTGATAAAAATAAAACTTTTGAATTTAATAAGGCTTCTATTTCGTCTAAAAATACCCTTTTTAATAAAAATGGTGTAGTTAAGAAAGTAGACAATCCTAATATTTTGAATAAACAGGAGAGCTATAATATGTCAAATGAAATTTTAAATGATCAAATTGCAGAATTGAAGGTAAGTCTTGAATCTGTGCAAGCAGAAAATAAGACCTTGACCGATAAGCTTGCTGAAGCAAACGTGGAAAAATATGAGCAGAGCATTGAAGAGTTGAATCATCAACTTAAAGCCAGTGCCGAGCAAGTTGATATTTTGACTAAAGAATTGGAAGATTCTAAAACAAATGCTACAGAGCTTAATTCTAAACTTGAAAGCGTGAGCGAAGCTCATGACAAACTGGAATCTAAGATTGCAGAAATGGATGCTACTGAGCAAAGACGTTCTAGAAAAGCATCTCTTATCGAAGCTGGTCTTTCCGATGAAGAGGCCGAAGCTAAAATTGAAACTTTTGCAGACCTGAGTGATGAGCAGTTTGTAGTGTTGGCTGAAACTTTTGCAGCTTATACCAAAACGCCTGAAGTAGAAGCTCAAGCTGATACCTCAGAGGTTGAGGAAACAAAAGCTGCTAGTGACACAGCTGAAGATGCTGAAGCTTCTGAAGAGAAGATAGATGAAGAAGTTTTAGAAACCGCGCAAGCAGAAGAGGCTTCTACGTTGGTGGTTGAATCAGACGCTGATGTTGATTCAAATGATGGTGTTGAAGTGGTTCGTGCTGGTCTTCAAGATTGGGTACAAACCATTATTTTAAACAATAATTCAAATTCGGGAGAGTAAACATGGCATTAAGACCAGACAGAAATGAACATTTGACCGATCTCAGCTTTTTCATGAATGCGACAGCTGAGAGAGGTATCCTTGTGTCGGCAACCACACAAGGTTCGGGTGCGGCAATGGATGATTCCAATGCTGCTGTTAAAGTTCCTACGACAGAAACAGATAAGCCCGTTGGTATACTACTTAACGATGTAGTGAATCTAGACCTGACTCGTCAGCATATTAATTATGCAAAAGATGAAGTTCAGCAAGGTAGTAAAGTTTTATTGTTGCGTGTTGGTACTGTCGTAACTGATCAAATTTCAGGAGCAATTACGATGGGTGATGCAGCACACTTTAATATTGGTGGCACATTGTGTGCAGCTACTGCTAGTAGTACTAGCCCAGTAGTTGGTCGTTGGCTTTCTAAAAAAGACGCAGATGGTTTTGCTAAAGTAGCAATTAACATTGTTTAACATATACAGGAGAGAATAAATGTCTCATAAAAAATATTTTGAACCTACTCCAGAAATGAACGAGCTTCTCACTAGAGCTGGCTCTATGAATCGTGAGGAGTCTCTTGCCGCAACTCGTGAGTTGGCTAAAGCGCTTGAGCTTCCTCTTCGTAAGGGTGTTATGAGTGGTGACATTCTTGATGGTATCTTTGAAGCCATTCAGTTGGGTCCGGGTGCCACTTCTGAATTTCCGCTCGATTTCTTGTCGCCGGGTACTGAGAAGGAATTTGTAGCCTATACGATTCCTAATCACGGTCGTATTCCAGAACGACACGTTGAAGGTGACTATGTTATGGTTCCAACATATGATGTTGGTGCTTCTATTGACTGGTTATTGAAGTATGCGCGTGATGCAAGATGGGATGTTGTGGGCCGTGCGATGGATGTTCTCCAAGGTCAGTTTACTAAAAAGATAAACGACGATGGATGGCATACATTGCTTTCTGCTGGTGCTGACCGTAACGTTATGATTTATGATGCAGATGCATCTGCTGGTCAGTTTAGTAAAAGACTTGTTTCGCTTCTTAAAGTTATTATGAGACGAAACGGTGGCGGTAATTCAACTTCTATTGATCGTGGAGAGTTGACTGATCTATACCTTAGTCCTGAAGGTATTGAAGACATCCGTAATTGGGGTGTTGATGAAGTTGATCCTACTACTCGACGCGACCTTATCGTTGGAGATGGTGGTCTTTTGACGCGAATCTTTAACGTTAATCTTCACACCTTGGATGAGCTTGGTGAAAGTCAAGAGTATCAGAACTTCTATACTGGTGATCTTTCTGGTACTATGCCGAGTTCTAAGACCGAGATCGTTGTTGGTCTTGACTTGCGTAATCGCGATAGCTTTGTTATGCCAGTTCGTGCTCCAGTTGAAGTTTTTGAAGATGACACTTTGCATCGTCAAAGACGCGCTGGTCTTTATGGCTGGGCTGAACATGGTTTCGCTGCTCTGGACACTAGGCGAGTTTTGCTAGGAGCATTTTAAGTAACATCATTAGAGGGTTACAAATTGAATATCCGGTGGTGGCACATGCTGCCGCCGGATTTTTTATTACAATTAAAATAGAAGAGGAATTATGTCCCATCCTATCATTAGATTTGTAGACCGCGCCAAAGAAACAACAACTACTACTAGTACCGGTCCTATAAGTCTAGGAGGTGCTGTTGATGGATTTGTACGTATCTCAGGAGTTGGAGATGGTAATTCTACTTATTATACTATTGAAGAAGATATTAAGTTTGAAGTAGGAATTGGAACCTACACTTTGTCATCAAACACTCTTTCAAGAGACGAGATATTTACAAGTTCCAATAGTGATAATAGTAAAATTGATTTAGGTGGCAGTGGTACTGTCTTTGTTACTTATTCTGCTGATAAGGCCGTTTCTAAAACTTCTGGAAATTATGTAGGTATTGGAATAGATCCAGAATATCAATTACAGGTTAGTGGTACGGGTTCTTTCAATACTGTAAGATTTCATGATGGAAGTACTCAGCTAGGATTGACAGAAACTATTTCATCTTCTGCTTTGTTTGCTAAAAAGGCAGCTTCATCTAATGCTGTTTTTGCTTCTGAAAATACAATAATGGGTTTGGTAGAAACGAACACTAGCAATATTGCAGATACTGGAGCGAGTAACTTTACAGATATTGTAAGTGTTTCTGGACTATTACCAAAAATTGGATCTACAACACTGTCTTGTGATGGCTTTTCAGCAACGTCTGGTTTTGAAACACTATATATAGGAAAAGGTTTAGAATTAACAGTCGGTACTGCAAGTCTATCAAGTCCTAATTTTTATAATTCAGGAATTATTAGTATTTGTGAAACTAGTCCTTTTAATCCTAATGGAGAGTCTGGAGCGCTTGCATTCTTTAATCCAGCAGGAACTCAGATTGTAGGTTCAACCGGGCTAATGTACTATACAAGCGGAATTAATACTTTATATTTAAATAGCGATTCTAGCCTTGGTGATTTTCAGATGAATTTTACATCGTCTGAAGCAGGAGCTACTCCTATAACCATAAGAGCTACTGAAGGAACTGATAATCATACGGGAACAATGCTTGCGTTTGATGGAACAGAAGGTAGGTTATTGTCTATCAGCGATAATATATCTACAGGAAGTTTATTTACTGTTTCAGATATTGTTGGATTACCTCTTATAGAAGTAAATGCTAGCGGAGACGTAAAGTTTATTGAATACTCAAACGGAAGATATGTTGGAATAGCCACCGGAACTCCTCAGTATCAATTAGATGTTAACGGTACTGGTAATTTTACAAGTGGGGTAAGATTTCCTGATGGAATTACACAGACAGTAGCGTTTACAGGGCACGATGCAGATCATTATAATTACTGGTCTATTACAGCAGATACTGGTGGCACTGGTAATGTTACTTCAGCTATTCCTGTGAATTTCTTAGGTTATGGCGGTATTGCAACCTCTTTCAATGGTAGTGCAACTACACCGGCCATTGCTGCATATACTGCTGGAACTGGAAATTTTACAGCCCTAACATTTGATAATAATATAGCTAATATAGATAGTAGTGGAAATGCTACCTTTAATAATATTACTGCTAGTGGTAATTTAACCGTTAGTGGCACTCTTACCTATATTGATAGTACTACAGTTACTATAGCGGATAAACAATTAGAATTAGCATCGAATAGCGGCACCGCAGCTGGCAATGACGCCTATGTAGATGATGGTGGTATCGTTTTAAAATCTACGGACGGTGATAAAAAATGGACTTGGTTAGATGCGACAGATGCTTGGCATTCTACTGAAAATATTAGTTTGGCATCATCTAAATCGATAACTTTTGGAGATGGGACTGTACAAACTACTTCTCCTACAGGAGCTATTGAAGCTACTGGATCTTTATTATATACTAATGTTAGTGATAATGCAGATAGTATAGCAACAAACGAATCAGATATTGCGACTAATGTTACAAATATAGCTGCTACGGGAGCGAAAAATGCGGCTGATATTGCGACGGTCTCTGGTCTCTCATCTGCTGGAATGCCAACAGCTAGTGGTGTAAGGATTGAAACGAACAGTAGCAATATTACTACGCTATTCTCTTCTGCTTCAACAAACTCTAGTAATATCGTTGCGCTATCAACTGCCACCGGTTTATTATCTACTGCCACAGGCATAAATCAGTCCAATATAGAGACTAATACTACAAATATAGCGACTAACGTTACGAACATCGCTTCTACAGGAGCTATTAACGCTGCTGACATTCTTATCGTTTCTGGTATCGTAGGTATTCCCTCCGCTAGTGGTGTAATAATTGACGCAAATACTGCAAAGGGAATAACAAACGCTTCTGTTATCGCATCAAACATGTCGAACATATCAACCAATACAACCAATATTGCAACTAACGTTACGAACATTGCTGCTACGGGAGCGACGAATGCTGCCAACATTACAACAGTTTCTGGCTTAGTCACAACCTATACCGCAGGAACTGGATTAGTTTTAGTAGGAACTGAGTTTAATACTGCTGGTACTGGTTATTTTGACTCTGTTGCTATTGCAACGGACGGATATATTTATCACAGTGGAGATCCTGATACTTATATTCAATTTACAAATGACGAGATTCAGATAGCTGCCGGTGGAAGAACATATATAAAAATAGAAGAGGATAGTACTGATAAGCTAATGTTTAATCATGGCGCTTTGGATATCGATTTGCAAGTAAAAGGTGAGAACGATGCTAATCTAATAAGGACAGACGCTGAAAATGATAGGGTCGGTATTAGCACAGCCTCGCCTGCTTTTCTATTGGATGTAAATGGTAGTGGTAACTTTACAGATGGTATAGTAACTTCTGGCGCAATCAAAACTCCTTTAATATCTAATGAAGATGGAGCTACAGTTACATGTGATTTAAATTCTGGCAATGTGCATACGGTAACTTTAGGGGGTAATAGAGTCATTGCACTCGCAAATGCCGGTACTGGACAAAAATTTATGACCCGATTAGTTCAAGATGCAAGCGGAAGTAGAACTGTTACATGGTTTAATACTATAAAGTGGGCAGGTGGTTCTGCACCTACTTTAACTACCACTGGTAGTAAAACTGACGTATTCGGCTTTTTGTGTACCTCCGTGAGTGGAGATAGTTCACAATCTGGAAGCTTTGATGGATTTGTAGTTGGGCAAAATATATAAGGAACTTGGGTTATGAGTCATGATTTTTTTGACCATAGGCACTATGTCATTGTTCCATATTCTGCAATACTTAATGATGTTAATTTTGATCAAGTTTTAGAAACGTCAAAAAATACAGTTAGAATATCTATCGATGGAACTAAGGGTCTTGTTAAATATAACGGCCCTATGCCTTCAAGTATAATTAATATAATTAATAGAAGCGAAGAATATACCTACGAAGAAATAATGCAAATACTACATACAGAAGAATGGACTGTGCCAAATGGAGAATAGAGGGTTAAAATGGCGGTAGTAATTAAAAACGCACAAGTTCGTAATATGAATGTAGGTCCCACCCTATCCTCTATTGGTAATTTTTCCTATTGGAATGCTGCTTCAACGTATAGTTATCCTCGTGCTGGTAGTACTTGGTATGATATTGTTGGAGATAATAATGGGAGTATGATAAATATGTCAGGCGATAATTTTGATGGAGAAGCTCAAGGAATATTTGTTTTCGATGGTACTGATGAATATGTGAGCGTAAGTGGCTCTGAAAGTATTGAAGATCTAAATCCTTCTAGTGGAGCATTTACTATAACCGCATGGATTAAGCCAGATACGAGTAAAATGGAAGGAGAAGCTACGTATAGAGTAGTAAATAAAATGGGCAGGCAATCTCCGGGATGGTCTATATCTGTTAAGAGAAAAACGGCTTCTTTAACTCAGTGGCAACTTTATTCTAATAGAATACTGGATACTGGCAGTGTTGGAGGAAGCCAAAATGGTGGTAGTTATTATGATTCTTCTACATGGCATTATATTACGACAACCTATAATGCAGATCGTAGCGTGTTTTATTCCAACGAATTTAAAACACGAGTAAATACATCTGTAGATGTATCTTTCATGGTTCCTACTGGTATAGGTAGTATTTCAAATACTTCTCCATTTGAAATTGGTGCAACAGCTACTTTCAGCGGAGCCCCCTCTTATTTAAGTGAAGTTTTTCCGGGGTCTATAGCATCGGTAAAATTTTACAAGAGACTTCTAAGTGAGGATGAAATTAAACAAGATTATTTATCGTCAAAAGGTAGATTTGGCTTATAAGGATTAAATATGGAAATAGTTTTAAAAATTAATTCTGTTAATAATGATCAGAAAAACTATCAAGATGGAGATATTGTACAAACGTTTACTAACGACCATATACATATATGTCATGCCGAGATGATTTGTCATCCTAAACACTTTGCGTTGAATACTTTTGGTCTTCGAGATAGAAATACTTTATTAGAA